>Ga0247610_10000101_pt1 | contig 138681 bp, 128 predicted proteins | sample 174DNAGHGhighgp2_FD_193483 | JGI IMG/M metagenome (GOLD analysis project Ga0247610, IMG submission 193483) | Sheep rumen microbial communities from Palmerston North, Manawatu-Wanganui, New Zealand - 1742 DNA GHGhigh gp2 | ecosystem: Host-associated > Mammals > Digestive system > Stomach >... | reverse complement strand
CAAACGTATAGCTGGAGCGCGTCGGCGTCGGAAGCGTGCCGTACGTGCTGCCGACGGTTACTGTCTTGCTGGTCGGTGATACCGTACCGCCGTTTGCATTGAATGTAACCGTAACCGTTGTTGCATCGTCGGTATACGCCTTGATGCGGAAGTCACCGTATTCGGGGCAATCGGTCCATGAACCGCCAGATTCCTGATAATATGATGTATTGCCTTTATTTGTGTGCGTCCAAGAGCTCCAACTGATACTGTCGCTTGCGTCATAAGGAGCACAAAAATATGAATACGGACCACTTAATTTGATAACAACCGAAAACGTATTTCCTGCAGTCAGATTAACCGGGCTGTTCAAAGGGATCGTATGATAGCCAGGGAATGTGAATGATCCTGTTTGTGTTGTCATCCGAGTGCCGGAAGACGGATTGCCTGAGGTAGGATTCTTGTATATTTCGACTGTGTAACTCACCGCTTCGTCCCAAGTACAAAGCGCGACAGCTTTCACTGTTTCATTTCTTTTTGCAGTAAAGACGTTTGCAATTTTAGAGCCATTTTCAAGATCTGCACAACTGATCAGATTGGTCGTGCCATCATATTGATAGTTATGGTCGTAGTTATCGATTGGTTCCGCGTCGAAAAAGTAGAAATAGCTGTTTGAAGCGGAAGCATCCTCATATGAAATGTAGCAATAGCCATTGTCAAAGCAACTTGTTCCCCAACTGTTCTTACAAATCCACGCCCCCGGTTTGCTGGGCTTATCCGGATGGAAATTGCTGACCGCGATGCTGTCATCCCATCCTACGACCGTGATCGCATGATTTGTACCACTTGAGGAGGTCGTGCAGATATACGGATAATACCGGTAGTAACCGTTGGATATATACATATAGCCTTCGTCGTAATCGCCTTGATAATAGCTGATCTCACCGGCGCCATATTCCATGATACTACGTTTGATAGCATCTATATCTTCTCCCGGAATCCAAGTGGCATTCTGAACGTGGCAAACGTTATAGTTGTAAGCGTATTGGCTATTTAATCCATTATTGATGACTGAATTAATATTACTGTAAGCAAGCGCAGAGGTCGATTCACTCGCTGCGCCGGTCCAGCGCATCAATGTATATGTCGACATTACGCCATTTGATCCGCGATGCATCCAGGTCGCTTCGTTATCTTCAGTAGCAGGATCGTCGCCCGTCGCTATTGTCCTGTCGCCGTTCAGCATGCCTTCAGCGTCGTAGGCATAATAATATGTAAAATATCCATGTTGTGTTTCCGAAAGATTCAAACTCGTCGCATTGGGGGTCACATTGCTGACCTTGATGCCGTGCTTGATCATGTAGCTCTCGACACACGCCATAGCCGCATGCGCCCAACAAGTACCGAAACTGCCTTGATTCTTGACAGATGTGATATAGTTGTAGTTTCTGGAATCATACTTGCTCGGTAACGTATCTCGCTTGTTATACTCAGGAGCCAAACGATTATACGTTTCCGTATCGCCACTTCGATATGCATCCGTGACAGCTCTTCCACCGGGTATCTCCTCTTGCATATAGCCGTAATTCGACATATCGGCATAAAGATAATCCGATACCGACTCTTCCAAATTCCCTTCTGTTTCCGGCTCCGTTTCTTCAGCCAGTTCGGAAGGATCTTCCGGTTCGTCCGGATCTTCCGCCGGGTCCGGGTCCTCGGAAACAGGTTCATCCGGATCGGAAGGTTCTTCTCCGTCGGCAGGGTCCTCTGCCGGTTCTTCCGCATCAGCCGGTTCAGTCGGTTCCTCTGCCGGTTCTTCCGGTTCTTCCGCATCAGCCGGTTCAGTCGGTTCCTCCGCCGGTTCTTCCGCGGTCACGGTTTCCGGCCGACAGAACAGGAAATCAAACGCGCCGGAATCGTCGATGTCTGCATCGGCGACGAAACGGTTTTCTTCCGCGTTCCACATGAGATAGCTCTCGCGCGCAGCGTTTTTAATACTGAAACCGTCGCCATGCGCTTCGACGATCCAGTCCTGATTGACCTCGTCAAACAGAATACCGGAATCCTCGGTTCCCACGGAAAGGAATCTGCCGTTCTGTGAAAAACGGTATGTTCCGTCCTCATTTTCGCTTACAGTCCAGATCAGGTTCTCGCCTGCATCGAAAACAGCGCCGTCCTCCGGAACGATCCGGACGCCGGTGTTGCAGTATCCGTTCGTTTCTTCGGCATTCAGCGCCATTTCGTACTGTGCATTACAGATGACAATGCGATCGCCGTCTTTAGGAAGGCCGTCGATCTGTGTAGCCGCTGCTTCTTCCGCAAATGCAGAAGCCGGCAACAGCGCTATGCACATCATAATCGCGAGGAACAGGGAAACAATTCGTTTTTTCATTCAACTCTCCGCCCGGCGCGGCTCCGGGAATCCTGATCATACGGCACCGCTGAATATCCGTATACAATTGAAATGCGAACATAAAACGTTATACCCGCATTTCATCATGACCTGTTCATATTTTACAAAAAAAGCGATTTACAGTCAACGTCTAATTGCTTGATTTTTTAATATTATATAAGCAAAATTTATGCGGCACCGGCTCTTTTTTCGTCGCATCATTTGGTATATTATATTTATATTATATCGGGTCCATGTGAGAATGTCCATATAGGAAAGAACGAAATTCGCAAAAACAAACGGCTTTCTGCTTTTGCGGGTTCTGTTGTCTGCATTTTCTCCCTATGTGCAGTCATCTGAAAACGCAGTCTTTTTCCTGCGGATACTTTTCTTTCAGACGAAAAGCTGATACAATATCCGTATCATCAAAGCGGAGGAATTTGCATGGCACAAATGCGGATCGCAAGCATACAGCTTCTGGGAAAAGCGACAAAGCAGGAAACGTACGAGCATATCCTTTCACTTGTTTCCCGGATCCCGGATGGCGCGGCGGATCTTTGGATGCTGCCGGAGATGTGGAACGGACCGTATGAAGCAAAGCGGTTCCCGGAATTTGCCGAGCCGGAGGGCGGTCCCTCATGGCAGTTTCTGTCCGCGCTCGCCAAGGAACGCGGCGTGTATCTTTGCGGCGGCTCAATCGCCGAGCTCGACGGCGAGCGCGTCTATAACACCGCCTACGTCTTCGATCCCGAAGGGCATCAAGTCGCAAAACACCGCAAGATGCATCTCTTTGACATTGACGTGACCGGCGGTCAGCGCTTCTTTGAATCCGACACGCTCTCTCCCGGAAACGACGTCACGGTCTTCGATACCCCGTTCTGTACGATGGGGCTTTGCATCTGCTACGATTTTCGCTTTCCGGAGCTCAGTCGCCTGATGGTGGATCAAGGCGCAAAAGTGATCCTCGTTCCCGCCGCGTTCAATATGACGACCGGACCGGCACATTGGGAGCTTTTGTTCCGCAGCCGCGCGGTCGACAATCAGGTTTACACGGTCGGCGTCGCGCCCGCGCGCGATCTTGCCGTCTCCTATCATTCGTGGGGACATTCGATCGTCTGCTCGCCGTGGGGCGAGGTGCTTTCCGAGATGGACGAAACGGAAGGCGTCGCGATCACATCGCTCGACCTCGACCGGCTCGGAACGGTGCGACGCGAGCTCCCGCTGCTTTCCCATCGCAGAACGGACATCTACCGGGTGGATCGGACCGAACCATAACCGATCGACACGATTCAAGGTTTTTTGCATCGTATGCGGGCTTTTCAAGCGCGGAAAAACCTGATAAAATGAATGAAAGGCGGTGACGGATATGTGCGGCAGATATGAAATCTATCAAGAGATCAGGGACGAGCAGCTTGAGGAGCTGATCCGGGAAGCTTTGCGCGTATCCGGAAAGATCTGCGCGAACATGAAATCGTCCGGCGAGATCCGGCCGACCGATATCGCGCCGGTGATCGCGCCGAGCGCTTTAAACCGCCGGATCGGCGCGTTTCCGATGCAGTGGGGCTTTCCGCATCCCACGCGCGGAATGCTCGTGTTCAATACGCGCATGGAAACCGCGCCGGAGAAAGACCTGTTCGTTACGAGCATCGACGAACGCCGCTGCCTGATTCCCGCGTCGCGCTACTTCGAATGGAAAAAGATCGACGCGAACAAAAGAGTATGCTACGCGATCGGCGCATGCGATCATGAACCGCTGTATCTTGCCGGGCTCTATCTCCGCACCTCGGACGCGCACCGTCTTCCCTGCTTTTCCATCCTGACGCAGGACGCGGAAAAGAGCATCAAGCCGATCCATCCGCGCATGCCCGTGCTTGTGCCGTTCTCCCGCGCGGCGGAATGGCTCTCCCCGGACACGGACTTTCACGAATTCATCTATAACCTCTCCGTCCCGGTGGAGGGACGTCCGCGGTAACACAATACAAAGGGGGGCTCCGAAGCGCTATTCTGAAAAGGGTGGTTTTCAAACGCATCCAAAGGCCTTCCCCTTGAGGGGAAGGTGCCGAGGAACGAGGCGGATGAGGTGTCAGATTCGAGTAAGCAACACCTCATCAGTCAACTATCGATGATCCACTTCGCTGCGCTTCGTTACAGAAGTAGATCGCGCGCTTCCCGCACGTACCATGCTTCCCCTCAAGGGGAAGCCTCTTTTTTCCGTAAGAGCGCACTTATACACCGCTATACGGAGGTGATACGTGCGCTTCAAAAAAACCTCCCGAGAAGATACTGTTTCCCGGAAGGTCTGTGCCTGTTTGTTTCAGACAAACAGGTTTTTATTTGATTTCAGCTAATCTTTGTTTGATCTGGTCTATTATAATCCTTTCTTTGATTGCATGATTCGCGTGCACTTGAAAACCCATTTTTTGCAACAAATGCCTGCTCGGTTCATTGTTTCCGAAATGACCGCAATGGACATACGTTACCGCAAGATCCCGAAACAAATGCGGAATGTAAGCGTTCAGTGCTTCCTCCATATACCCTTTCCGCTGATATGGAGGGAATACGGCAAATGCCAATGTTCGCCCTTTTCCTTCTAACGTTTCTAAAATGCTTTCCGGTAATTCCACATCAACATCCAGAAGAAATCCGATCATATTGCCGGTTGCTTTTTCGATCATAGAATACGATCCCTTTAATTCGCAAAAATGACGGAAGATCTTCAGCGAAACAGTTTCGTCCAATTCCTTTGGAAACCCATAGGCAATCCGCAATGCCCGATCTGCAATTCCATTCAGAAATGCATTTTGATCGGATTCCGTCATCGGTCTGATGAACAGTCTATTCGTTTCCATACCCTCTCACCTATCCATCCTGATTTGTCGCATTGATTCTATCACGGATTCCGATAGGCCGCAACAAAAAAGCACAGCCGAAAACCGACCGTGCTTTTGAAAATCCCCCTTGACAGAACGCCTGTGAAGAGCCCCTTTTCATTCAGATTCTTCCGGATCGAAGATCACGCGATGCATTCTCACGTCGTTTTCGTCCGTTGGTATATCGGGCGAAAGCGCCTTTCGGAAGCAAAGGCAGATCGTTTTGTCCGCATTGCCCTTTAAGAACCGATCATAATAGCCCGCGCCGTGCCCGAGGCGTCTGCCGTCCTTCCACGCCGAAACGCATGGAACAAGGATCAGATCGATCGCGTCCGGTTCGATCGTTTCCGAACAGTCGACCGGCTCCGGGATGCCGTACGCGCCGGGTGCAAGGTCGTCCGTGCTTCGGATGCGCACGGCAAGCATTTCCGTCTTGCTGACGCATTTCGGAACATACACGTCCTTGCCGTCCGAAAGCGCCTGACGGATGATCGCGGCAGTGTCCGGCTCCGTCGGCATGCCGATATAGAGAAAGACGCGCCGCGCCGCGCGGTACTCATCGGATGCAAGGACCTGCGCCGCAATGCTTTCGCTTGCCGCCGCACGGTACGCGCCAGGCAGCAGCTTTACCCGTGCCGTAACCGCTTTTCGCAGCGCTTTTTTCCGTTCGTGAATGCTCTCCATACACCCTCCTAAAAGATCCATTTCAGCAGCAGCATAAAGCCGACCAGCAGAATCAGAAACGAGAAATTGAACGCGGAAAACTTGCCGACGTAGCTTAAGGTCTTGCCGGGATTGTTCTTGATATGCTCCCGCAGCGTGATCAGACTTGCCAAAGACGCGATCAGCGAGCCAACGCCGCCGATATTGACGCCGACCAGAAGATCCGGATAGTTCGTCGTAAACTGCGACAGCAGCACCGCGGACGGGACGTTGCTGATAAACTGGCAGGAGATCACGGAAATGAGCAGCGTGTTCTTTGCGAGAAGTCCGGAAAAGAAGCTGCGCACGGTCTCGATCCTGCCCATATTGCCCGCGAACACGAAGAAGAACGCGAATGTGAACAGCAGCGGATAGTCGACCATGGCAAGTGCTTTCCGGTCCGCGAGCAGCAGCACGGACGGGATAACGATCAGTCCGATCCAGTACGGGATCCCGCGGAACACGATAACGATCGCAAGCGCAAAGAGCGCGAGATACAGAATCGTTCTCCCCTCCGGCAGCCGAATCTTTTCATCGTCCAACTTCAGCGGCTCCGGTTTAACAAACAAAATGCAGCAGAGCGTGATCAGCACGACCGAAAAGGCGAACGGCGGCGCCATGATCCGCATGAACTCGAGGTTCGGGATCTCGAATTTCGTGTACAGATAGAGGTTTTGCGGATTGCCGAACGGCGTCAGCATGCCGCCGAGATTCGCGGCGATGTTCTGCATGATGAATGTGAACGACATGTATTTTTCCTTGTGCGTTGTGGACAGCACAAAGAACCCGAGCGGAAGAAAGGTCAGAAGCGCCATGTCGTTTGCGATCAGCATGGAACCGATAAACGTGATATAGACGAGCCCGAGAACGCTCATGCGGGCGTTTTTGAACAGCTGCACGACCTTGCGCGCAAGGACGTAGAAGAAACGAATGTTCTTGAGCGCACATACGACCGCAAGCACACAGAACAGGCAGGTCAGCGTTTTGAAGTCAAAATAACCGAGATACGCTTCGTCCGGCGGCACAAAGAACATTGTGACCGTCGCCGCGACGAGCGCGATGACCATGACGGCATTCTTTTTGATAAAGCCCTTCAGCGAGCGAAAAAAGGCGTTGATCGTAAGCTGCTTTTCCATCCCTCAGTCCCCTGCCGGTCCCATTCCCGGCAGCCGTTATTATATCCGCCCGCATGCGGGATGTCAATCGCGTTTATCATGCGGATGAAATAACCGAAACATTTCTGCGCACGCATGGTAAATGCTTCTTCATTGTAATATAAAATACAATTTCCTATTGTATTTCGAATCATCATCATTTATAATAATCAACGATCAAATCACGTTCGATTTGTTATCAAAAGAAACAAACATCCTTTTGTGGATTTTCAGGAGAACATGCATGAAAAGAATGTCCGAAACGCTGCTTGCAAAGACCGTCTCCGCGCGCCGCAAGGCAAAGAAGATGACACAAAGAGAGATGTCAGAAAAGACCGGAATCAACCGCGCGCTGATCTCGCGGCTGGAAAACGGGCTGTACACGCCGTCGGTGGATCAGCTTTTAGCGCTCAGCGACGCGCTGCGGTTTGACATCAGCGAGGTTCTGGAACAGTCCGCATCAGCGGAAGCGTCTACAGTGGGGCAGGCATATCGGATCGCTGTCGCAGGCGCGGGATACGTCGGGCTGTCGCTTGCCGTGCTGCTTGCGCAGCACAATGATGTAACCATCGTGGACGTCGTGCCGGAAAAGGTCGAAAAGCTGAATCGCTTTGAATCGCCGATTCAGGACGAATACATTGAGCGATATCTTTCCGAAGCCGAAAAAGGCGAGCGCGAATTGCACCTCAAAGCGACCATAGACGGTGCAGCGGCGTACCGGGACGCCGATTTCGTCATTGTCGCTGCCCCGACCAACTATGATCCGAAGCAGAACTTTTTCGACTGTTCGGCAGTCAAGTCGGTTATCCGGCTGATCCTGGACAGCACAAAAAGCAGGGAACACAAGCCCGTGATCGTCATCAAGTCCACGATTCCGGTCGGCTTCACGGAGCATGTGCGGGAAATGTTCGGCGCAGACAATATCATTTTCAGTCCGGAGTTTCTGCGCGAATCGAAGGCGCTGTACGACAATCTCTATCCCTCCCGCATCATCGTCGGCTGTGACGAAAGCACGGAAGAGGCGGCGCAAACGTTCGCGGCGCTGCTTCGGCAAGGCGCGATCAAGGATCCCATCGAAACGCTGTTCATGGGATATACGGAAGCCGAGGCAACCAAGCTGTTCGTCAATACCTACCTTGCGCTGCGCGTGTCGTTCTTCAATGAGCTGGATACCTACGCCGAGGTCAAGGGGCTCTCTACCGCATCGATCATCAAGGGTGTCTGTCTCGATCCGCGCGTCGGGGACTACTACAACAATCCCTCGTTCGGCTACGGCGGCTATTGCCTGCCGAAGGACACGAAACAGCTTCTGGCAAACTACCAGAACGTGCCGCAGAATATGATGACCGCGATCGTTGAAAGCAACCGCACGCGAAAAGACTTTATCGCGGATCGGGTTTTGGAGATCGCCGGCACGTACGGGAACAACGAATCGTTTTCCACTGTCAAGGAAAGCAAGCAAAAGGACGTTGTGGTCGGCGTCTATCGACTGACGATGAAGGCGAATTCCGACAATTTCCGCCAGAGCTCAATCCAGGGCGTGATGAAGCGTATCAAGGCGAAGGGCGCAAAGGTCGTGATCTATGAGCCGACGCTCGAAAACGGAAGTACATTCTTCGGAAGCCAGGTCGTCAACGACCTCAGAAAGTTCAAGCGTATGTGCGGATGCATTATTGCAAACCGTTACGATCCGGTTTTGGACGACGTTTCCGAAAAGGTTTATACGCGCGATCTGTTCCGCAGGGATTGATCGCTAAATGAATATCAATTATACAGAGGGGAAAATGAAATGAGAATTACTGTTGCAGGCGTCGGATACGTTGGGCTGTCCCTTGCCGTTCTTTTGGCTCAAAAGCACGAAGTAACCGCGATCACGACCACCGAAAAAAAGGCAGAAAAGCTCAACCGGTTTATCAGTCCGATCCAAGACGATGAGATCGAGCGGTTCTTTCGCGAAGCGCGCGAAGGGAATCGTAAGCTGAATCTGCATACGACGACCGACAAGGCGGCGGCTTACGGCAGTGCAGAACTGGTCATCATCGCTACGCCGACGAATTACGACGATGAGCATCATTTCTTTGATACCAGCGCAGTCGAGGACGCAATCGAATGGACGCTGAAGGTCAATCCGAACGTTCTCATGGTCATCAAGTCCACGATCCCCGTCGGCTACACCGAATCCATCCGTGAAAAGTACGGCGTCAAAAACATCATCTTCAGTCCGGAGTTTTTGCGCGAATCCAAAGCGCTGTATGATAATCTCCATCCCTCCCGCATCGTGGTCGGATGCGACGATACACAGAAGACCGAAGCGCAAATGTTTGCAAACCTGCTTTTGGAAGGCGCACGAGCCGAAGAGGAACGCGCCGGACAAGCCGCGAGCAGCATTCCCGTGCTTTTGACGCATCTCACCGAAGCGGAAGCGATCAAGCTGTTTGCAAACACCTACCTTGCGGTGCGCGTCGCGTACTTCAATGAGCTGGACACCTACGCACAGGTTAAGGGCCTTGATACGCAGATGATCATCGACGGCGTCTGCATGGATCCACGCATCGGCGGGCATTACAACAATCCGTCTTTCGGTTTCGGTGGCTACTGCCTGCCGAAGGACACAAAGCAGCTTTTGGCAAACTATCAGGGCGTACCGCAGTCCATGATCCGTGCCGTCGTGGAAAGCAACGCGATCCGCAAGCAGTATATTGCCGACAGCATCATTTCACGAAACCCGAAGACCGTGGGCGTCTATCGTCTGACGATGAAATCGAACAGCGATAACTTCCGCGCATCCGCAATTCAGGACGTCATGAAGCACATCAAGGCGGCGGGCATTCCGATCATCATCTACGAGCCGACGCTTGAAAACGGCAGCACGTTTTTTGACTTCGAGGTTGTCAACGATCTCGACCGTTTCAAGCACGAGAGCGACGTGATCCTCGCCAACCGCTTCAACGCTGCTGTTCTCGGCGACGTCGAGGACAAGGTCTATACGCGCGATCTGTTCCGCAGAGATTGATATGGCTTTGCTCTGCGAACAACGTTTTTCTGCGATCTACGGCAGAGATCCCGACGGGCTCGGTTTCAGTCCGTATCGGGTCTGCCCGATCGGCGCACATTCGGATCACAACCTCGGCAAAATCACCGGCTTTGCAATCGACCGGGGCATTCATATCGCGTACCGTCCCAAGGACAACGGCGTGATCGAGCTGACGTCCCTGCAGTTTGAAAAGCGTGCGCAATGGCATATTGCCTCCGTACCGACCACGAAGCAAAGCGACTGGGCGGACTATCTGCGCGGCGCGACGTGGGCGCTTTTGAAGAAGCATCCGTTGACCACAGGGCTTTGCGGCGTCATCGAAGGCAGCCTGCCGATCGGCGGGCTCTCCTCCTCCGCGGCGGTCACGCTGGCGTTTCTGTCCGCACTCTGTACCGTCAACGGGATCCGTCTTTCACCGCAGGAATTGATCGACACGGCATACGACGCTGAGCTGAACTACGTGGGCGTATCCGTCGGCAAGCTGGACCAGAGCTGCGAGGTGCTTTCAAAGAAGGATCATCTGCTGTATCTCGATACGGCGGACGGAAGCTATGAGCTGATTCCTTCACATCCGAAGATGAAGCCTATGAAGACCGCGATCTTTTTCAGCGGACTCGAACACAGCCTTGTCGGTTCGAAGTATAATACGCGTGTGGACGAGCTCCGCGCCGGCGTGTATGCATTGATGGCGTTTTCCGGTATGGAGTACGGCAAGTTTGCGGAATCCAACGCACGGAACGTACCATATGAAATTTTCCTGCGGTACAAGGATCGGCTTCCCCTTTCGTGGGCAAAGCGCTGCGAGCACTGGTATACAGAGTATCAAAGGGTCGAGCAGGGTGCGGAAGCGTGGCGCAGAGGCGACATCGCGGAATTCGGACGGTTGTCGTTCGAATCCGGTTGGTCCAGCATTCACAACTGGGAATCCGGCGCGCCGGAGCAGATCCGGCTCTATGAGATCCTGCGCGAAACCGACGGCATTTACGGCGGTCGATTCTGCGGCGCGGGGTTTCGGGGCTGCTGTCTCGCACTGATCGACCCGGCATATGAGGAATCCATCGTGCGGAATGTTTCGGAAAAGTATATCGGAAGCTTCCCGCATCTGAAGGACAGGTATTCCGTTCACATCTGCCACAGCGCGGATGGTGCGGCCATGTGAGGAACGCTTATGAAGTGTCTGATTCTTGCCGCCGGCTACGCGACCCGGCTCTACCCGCTGACGGAGAACTTCCCGAAGCCGCTTCTGAAAGTCGGGGAAAAGACGATCCTCGACTGGCTGATCGACGATATCCGTACTGCCGATGCGGTGGACGCGTTTATCGTGATCAGCAACCATAAGTTTGCGCCGCACTTTACGGAATGGGCGTCGTCGCACGTGCCGCCCGTCACGGTTGTGGACGACGGAACGAGCACAAACGAGACCCGTCTCGGCGCAGTTTGCGACGTTCAGTATGCGATCGACAAACTGCATCTTGACGACGACCTGCTGATCATCGCGGGCGATAACGTGCTGGATTTCTCGCTGACAGCCTTTCTCCGTTACATAAACGAGAAGGGCACTTCCTGCGCGATGCGCTATTACGAGCCGGACGGAGAAAAACTGCATCGGTTCGGCATCTCGGAGATCGGCGGGAATGAGCGTCTTCTCTCCTTGGAAGAAAAGCCGCAGCATCCGAAATCACATTGGTGTACACCGCCGTTCTATTACTACACGAAAGCAGACGCCGCCTGCATCAAGGACGCGATCGCGGACGGCTGCGGCACGGACGCGCCGGGAAGCCTGGTCGCCTGGATGTGCCGTCACAGCATCATGCACAGCATGGAGATGCCCGGCAGCCGATACGACATCGGAGATTTGAAAAGCTATCAAAGGGTACGGGAAACCTACCGCGGAATTACGAAATAAGAGGTGCAATATGGGAAAGGTACATATCGATCTGAATAACAAAACGATCCTTGTCACAGGCTCGCCGGGCTTTATCGGTGCGAATCTTGTGCTGCGGCTCATCAAAGAGCTCAGCGGCGGTACGGTCATTTCGCTCGACAACATGAACGATTACTATGACCCGACACTCAAGGAATACCGTCTTTCGCTGATCGAGAAGGCAGCTATGAACTCATCGGTGAAACACGTATTCGTGAAGGGCTCTATCGCAGATAAAATGCTTGTCGATCAGGTCTTTGCAAATTACAAGCCCTCGATCGTTGTGAATCTTGCGGCGCAGGCGGGCGTGCGCTATTCGATCGACCATCCTGACGTTTATATAGAGTCGAATCTGATCGGCTTCTACAACATTCTGGAAGCTTGCCGACACAATCCGGTCGAGCATCTTGTCTACGCCTCCTCTTCCTCCGTGTACGGCGGCAACAAAAAGGTGCCGTTCTCTACGGACGACAAGGTGGACAACCCGGTCTCCCTCTATGCGGCAACGAAGAAATCAAACGAGCTCCTTGCGCATAGCTACAGCAAGCTCTACAATATCCCGTCAACGGGGCTGCGTTTCTTTACGGTCTACGGGCCCGCAGGCAGACCGGATATGTTCTATTTCTCCGCCACACAAAAGCTGGTCGCGGGTAAAACCATTCAGATTTTCAATTACGGCAACTGCAAGCGCGACTTCACCTATGTGGACGATATCGTTGAGGGCGTTCTCCGCGTCATGCAGGGCGCTCCGGAAAAAGCGACCGGCGAAGACGGGCTTCCGCTGCCGCCGTATGCGATCTACAACATCGGCGGCGGCACGCCGGAGAACCTTTTGGATTATATTCAAACGCTCCAGGAGGAGCTGGTACGCGCCGGCATCCTGCCCGAAGACTATGACTTTGAGGGACACCGCGAGCTCGTTCCCATGCAGCCGGGCGATGTGCCCGTGACCTATGCGGACAGCGAAGCGCTCGAACGGGATTACGGCTTTACGCCGTCGATCGGTATCCGCGAAGGACTTCGTCACTTTGCGGAGTGGTATAAAGCGTATTATAAAGCGTAACTGAAAGCAAAACGCCGGATTGGGTCCATCCCCTTCCGGCGCTTTTTCAGCAGAATTCAATAATGAGAAGCGATCCTGTATTGTGACCTGTTTCCGGCACAAATTATAAACCAAGTCTTTTCAGCAGTTCGCTTCGTTGGTTTCCTCGTTCAAAGTCCGCTGCGATCTGATTGCCGCTCCGTTTTGCCTGTATTCCTTGCTTTGTATAGCGTCCGATCTGATAGATCCAGCAAAACGGCTTCAGCCATCTGTGCTTTTCGTATGCTTTCCAGTTATGTTCGCCTGCGGTTTGGAGATAACGCAATGCACCTTTCTTTTTGAAGCTTGTAACAACTTTTTCTATATCGGTTCCTTTTCCGCGCTTTCTTCCGAAATTGCCGGATGACAGTAAGCTGTCCATCAGCATTCTGCACGTCTCTTCATCCGCGTCTTTGCACCATGTAATACTGTCCTTCAGACCAAGATACTGTTGACAAACCTTCGTAGCCGTGATCGCGATCGTCTCCAGCCCGGATTCCCTTGCCGCCGCTTGAAATTCTTTATTCCAAAATGCATCGTCCAGCTCTTTGTCGACATACATGATCCAATCGATCACCTGCCGCAAGCCGAGACCGGTTCGCAAATGTCCTGCCATATGACCGAGCAGCACCAATCCGTTCGCAAGCTTCGGCAGCATCGGAAACGTGCTTCCGAAGATCTGCCTTGTTTCCGCGTTCTGAACGCCATCGCGGATAAACCTTTCGATATCATAGCTTGTGTCGCTGAAGAACCGATGCATTTCAAACGACATCTGATCCTTGATGACGTCTATGTGCCGCTGATACTTTTCGTCTTCCTCAATGGTATATCCGTTCTGAATAAACACATCTTTCGCACGATCAAAGTATTCGATGGGTACAAGGAAGTCGATATCGCCCATCACACGCTGAGAAGGATTCGGATAACAGATTGCCGCTGCCGTTCCCTTCAGGATCACCATCGGAATGCCGTTTTCTTTCAACAGCTGATACATCTGTTCCTGATAATGCAGGATGCGCACGAAATGCGCCGTACTTGCACTTGCTATACCCTTCCATTTTTGTCGAAACTCTGCGGGTGCAACATCGATCACAATGCCCAGTACAGCCTGCACAGACGCTTCCCTGAGTACAGCATCCCAGTCCGTATTTTCCGGAAAAGTAATGTCTGTATTCCAAAGAGATTTCTGAATTGCCTGCAGTAAGATCTGTTCGGTCTGGTTCATTGTATTCTTCGTTTTATCCCCATGACTGTTGTTCGCATTGATTTGTTTATTTCGAAACCCACGGGCTGTACTCTTTTCCTTCCAAAATATCTGCTATGCGTTCGCACGCATGTCCGTCGCCGTAAGGATTGCAGGCGTGGCTCATCTTGTTGTATTCGTTTTCATCCTCCAAGAGCAGTTTGAAGGTCTTGTAGATGGTTTCTTCATCCGTTCCGACCAACTTCAACGTGCCCGCATCAACGCCTTCCGGCCGTTCGGTCGTGTCGCGCATGACCAGCACAGGGACGCCATAACTCGGGCATTCCTCCTGAATACCCCCGGAATCTGTCAGGCATAAGTAACTTCTCGCTTCAAAGTTGTGGCAGTCAAATACTTCGATCGGTTCAATGATATGGATCTGCTTGCATTCGCCCAACTCTTCATCCGCCGCCTGACGCACGACCGGATTCATATGGATCGGATAAACCGCCTTGCATTCCGGATGCTCGTCCAGAACACGGCGAATCGCGCGGAACATATGGTGCATCGGCTCACCGAGGTTCTCGCGACGATGTGCGGTAATGAAAATCAGCTTTCCGTCGCCGACCCAATCAAGCTCCGGATGCGTATAGTCCTCCCGCACCGTATGCTGCATCGCGTCGATGACCGTATTGCCCGTGATATAGATATTGTCCGGGTTCTTCCCCTCTTTGATAAGGTGATCCGCCGCAAGCTGTGTCGGCGCAAAATTGTACTTGGAAACGATGCCGACCGCTTGTCGGTTGAACTCCTCCGGATACGGTGAATAGATGTTGTAGGTACGAAGCCCCGCCTCCACGTGTCCAACCGGAATCTGCAGATAGAAACACGCAAGCGCTGTGACAAACGTCGTGCTCGTATCGCCGTGAACAAGCACCACATCCGGCTTTTCCTTCTCAAGAATCTCCTTGATACCGTTCAGGATATTGGTCGTAATGTCAAACAGTGTCTGCCGGTCCTTCATGATGTTGAGATCGTAATCGGGAACTACGTTGAAGGTGGCAAGCACCTGATCGAGCATCTGTCGATGCTGCGCGGTGACGCAGACAACGACCTCAAGCCCTTCTCGCTTTTTTATTTCATTGACCAGCGGACAAATCTTGATTGCCTCTGGCCGCGTGCCGAACACGCACATGATCTTTCTCATATCAATCACCTTATCTCTTGACGATCCTTTTGGCAATGCCTTTAATGCTCCTAATAGCGGATGCTTTTCTTTTTTGTGCCCGCAATCTTTTCAGATCCTTCTTTACAGAAGGGATCGAACAAGCTTCGTGCAGTCCTGTTGAGTTGAGCTTTTCCGTGAATGCTTTCCGGTCGGTTCCCTTTGACACAGAACTGTGAACGCCCTTTTGACTGATTGCCGTATTCAACGGTACTTCGTTATAGCAGAACGTGTCATCCGTATCATGCAGCAGTTTAATGCCCTTTTCAGTCAGCGGAAGAATACTGGAAACGCCATGTGAATTCCAATTTGCGTTTCCTTTTGCTGCCGCATGATAATCCCCAACCAATATATCGGCTGCAAAATGCGTATTCTTGAATCGACAGTCCCCGCAGGATGGACGTTTGAAATACAGAAACGCAGTATTGTAGTCCGTTCTGTTGAACTGCTCCTGTATTTCTTTCCCATTTTGCCCGACAGCCCGAATAAAGTATGGCTTCCAATTCCCGTTTTTCTTATATCGAGCGGAAAAGGACGTGATCGGACTGCCGAGTTTCTTCTCCAGCAATGCGCAATACTGTTGATGGATCTTCTCCGTTGTCGGTCCGTGACAAATAACGGAAAGCGTATATAGATTGCTGTCGTCCTTGATGAACCGTTTCAACGCATAAATGTCACACGGCAGCCCTGTAAACAAAACTCTTTTTGTTTTCAAATCTTCTCTGATCTGCCGGAACACGTTGTTCTTTCTTGCCTGAAAATACTTTGATGTTTTCAGCCGTTCGGCCTCTTCTTCAGAGGAAACGCGGATATACTCAGCGGATGCGTAATCCGATGTATATGCAGCACCGTAAACGATTCCTCCTTCCTTCAGGAAAGCATCCGTCAACGAAGCGGCAAAACCGCCGGAAGCAGATGCGACGATATCTTCCTCTTTTTTTGCCCATCCGGCATACGCTTTTGTAAAAGAAGAAGAGATTTCATCGGCATGGGATACGGGACACACTTTTCTGCAGGCATTGCATTCAACGCAGCTTTTCGGATCTGTGATACGCGGATAATAGAATCCTTCCTCGTCGGCTGACATCTCAATGATTCCCTTCGGGCAAACATTTGCGCACGCTTCGCACCCGCAGCAGTCGGCTTTTCGATCGTATAAAGCATACTTATCCGTAGGTTGTTCTTCCTCGAAGGTCAAAGCAGCTTTTAAAAACGCCAGAGAATCTTTCCTCAATTCGCAAAGCTTTTTGCCAACGATATCGTAATTTATTTCAGCATCATCCAACGATTCCAATGAGGAGGGGTCCTTTATCAGTCGTTCCTCCATGCCGAACTTTTCGACGATATTGTCTATTCTCGAATTTCTGGATTGCGTTCCTTTTCTGACGCGATATGTGACATAAACCTGTTTTTCATTGATAACGGAAAACGCAAAGCCATGGAAAGAATCCGTAAACACACATTCGGCGTTTCTGATCAAATTCAAGAATTGATCCGGTTTCTGTCCGATCAATACTTCATCTGCATATTCGCTGTCATCGACGCAAACCTCGTTGCTGAGAATCGCAACAACACGGAGTCCCCTATCTTTTGCGTATCGCTTTGCGATCGCTTTCATCTTCGGGTTATCTCCGAGAAAGAAGCAGAAAATATAACCATCCTCCACTACCTTTTCCCGGGGAATCAGCTCTTCCCATTCCGCTTTCGTAAAAAGGTAAGTTGGGTCGAGAACGACCTTTGCATCACGGCCACAGACCGTTTTCACTATTTCTCGTCCCGCTTCTTCCCGCACGCTAAGACAGTCGATCGCATTCATAAACTCTGCTGCTTTTCTTTTTACATACCATGGATAGTTGGAAACACCCGTACTTGTCGCATAGGAAATCCGTCTTATTCCCTGCGGTACGAATCGAAGCGTTCTATAGTAGGTGAAGGCAACGGTGGGCGGCCAAAGTTGATCGCTGCCGACAATCACAGCCTTATACTGATTGGCCTGCTCCCTGAGCGCATCATATCCCTTTACCGGAACAATGTTACGTAAACGAAAACGCCGAAAGTCTTCCGCAGCGCTGATCCTCTGCTTTTTATTCTCTGTGTGCAGTTGGTCAAGTTGCTCCTTTTTCGGTCTGTTTTTGATAGTTTTATATTTCTCAATCACACGCGACAGCAATGCCTCGGGTGACGGAACCGTTTTTTTGCCGCTTCCAGATATATAGTCTATGATCTCAGTACGATACCCTAGGTGTTCCACGATTTGCTGCGTGGCAAATGTCTGAAGCAGTGCTCCGTAATTTGTTCCTTTGAATGCCAAACAGAGACCGATTTTGCCTCCCATGCTTCCGTTTCCTTTCATTTACCGTACCAACCTTTTAGCCATCCTAAGGCAACCGACCATATCCTGTTTATAAAACAATAACGAGCCAAGAAGAAGAATTGCGCAGTGTATTCCGAATACAATCACCGCGTCTATGATCCATGTGCCCCACCCGGATACCGGAATATATTTTATCACGATCTGCGATGTAGTTATTGAAAGGAGCAGACAGATTGTCATCCAAACAAAGCGTCTCACGATCTCCATGAAACTTCGATCGATCATGTGTTTTGAAGCGTACCACCCATACTGCACCGTTCTGAAAGCATTTGCAACAATTGTGCCGATGATCGCACCAATTATCCCGAATTTTACAACCAAAACCCATGTTAAAACGATATTGATGCCCGCTTCCAAGAACGCTCCTATTTTGACTTGTTTGTAATGCCCTGCCGCCTGAACCAACAGGACATACGGAGTCCGGATGCTCATCAGAATCTGCGCTATACCGATGCAAAAACCAAGCGCATATCTCTGATAATTCACATCCGTAATATTTCTCATGTAAACAGACATGAACGGGACAATAAGAACGATCATGCAGCCGAACAACAGCGCAGCAAGTGTGTACATGACATACTCAAACCGTCGCAGATTCTTTTTCAGATTATCCATCTCTCCCCGCATCCACATGTTTCCGAAACCGGCTTCAATTCCGTTAATAATAACCTGAAAAACCTTCGTCAATCCGCCCGCTACAACATAGTATACGCTATAGACAGAAAGCTCTGTGGACGCGCAAAAAAAGGTCAGGAAGAATACATCGACATTTTCATGGACCATATTCGAAAGGGAATTGGCCATTACATCCCATCTGCCCTTCAAAGCGCTGTTATCCGGTTCCGTATGCCGATCGATCTTGAACATTCGCCTGGAAATGATAAACAGAGCGATCGGAACAATCGTATGGATAGCACTGCTGCCCGCCTTTGAGACAAATATGGATCCGCCGAGATGGACGATTATAACCAGAATAATCGCATTTGCAATGGTCGCAATGATCTGCGCAATATTCACAATATGCCGGTTTTGACTTGCCATCAGCAGGATCTTGCTGTTAATCCCCCAGCAATTCTCCGCAAAATTGCCTAAACCGACAATCCCGACCATCAATGAAATCATCAGCCGGTCCTTATCCGAATTCACGAAATAAGGAAGGACAAACGCGACGACGATTACATAGAAAATCAGGAATATGGAAACCTTTCTGTAGAACAAATCATTTGCCCGAATGATGGCGCTTGTTTTCTTATCATCCTTTTCCGCAAACGATTTATACAGCGCGACGCGGGTCGACCCGTTGATCCCCACCTCGATAATTGTAAACAAGCTCAAAAAACGAGTGATCGAAGTCAAAACCCCGTTCCATGAAGAGCCGTAAGTTTTGATAATCAGTCTTGATGTAATAAAGCCGCAAACAATAACGACAATCTGGTAAAGTGCAGATGTTGCAGAACTGTAAAAAGCCTTCTTAAGTCTGCTCGAATCTTTCTTCATAGAAAAATCCTCCGATCAGTCTTTGCGCAGTTGGATCCATTCACCGAAAACCTTGTCCCAGTTTTCCGGATCAAACGGAACAATCCCGCCATGATGGAAGAACGTCAATTCGCCAAAGTACACTTTTCCGTTGATCTCGTAAAGATCAACCCGCACTTGCGGCAGTCCATCGGAAAGCTTCGCAGCAAGCTGTTTCATCAATTCAAAATTGATCGGTTTTTCCGGTTTTACCTCTGCGTTCGGATGCCCGTGCCTGATATCCATCCAATTAAAGCCCGGATCAAAGAAATCGAATGCCGTCGGTTTTTCACTCTGCCGGTCGGTTGCGATAAACATGCACTTCACTTCTCCGTCAAAGCAAAAGAACTTATAATCCCGCAGCTCATGTGTTTTTTCATCTTCCATAAACTGCTCGGCGATGATGCGCTTCGGAACGTTTTTATACGGCCATTCTCTCTGCAATTCATACGTGCTTTGTGAAAGTCGCTTGTTGAAGAAATCATTGATGCGTTTTCTGTCATAGCCTTGACGCTTATCCACAATGATTATCCCACCGGAATCATGTGTTGTTTTTAATACGAACTTGTCGGGCAGGCCATCGAAATCAATTTCCTCCGGACGATTCCAAACGCCCAGCGTAGGTATGATGTACTCTTCTCCGATCTTCTCCGCAACAATCAGCTTTGCTTCGTATTTGTCGACCATTTTCGTATAGATCGGATTACGGTCATACAGCTTCAGCCATTGCAGCTTTTCATTATATGTAACAGGATTTGTAAGGTGCAGTCTTTTCCCCATATATGCATAATACAGGATATGCAGATATGGCTTATCCGGCACCCATTTAAGAAGGCCTTTACGAACCATTATTCTCAAAAGAGTGTTAAACTTTTTCATGCTCCATTACCAGTCCGCCGTAATCACTTTTAAGGTTTGCAGCAAAAGCTGCAAAAACCGAGAGGGTATACATCAGATTCTGCGCATAGAAAGCGATCTGCATAAAATTCGACAAAAGAAATACAGTGAAGATCGTAAGCAAATAGATGATTCTTGTGTTCAAGAACGAATTATGCTGCTTTATATTATTCCTGGTTTTCACAATGATCATCCACGGTCGGACCACTGCGTATCCGAAAAGAAGGGTCCCGACTATACCAGTGCACGCCAATACTTCCGTGTATAGACAATGTGTATAGGTTGCATACGAAATGTAATACCGCGCATTATTAAACCCGACGCCAAAAAAAGGATGAGAGAAGAAAACCAAAAAACCTTCTTTGATCATTTTTATTCTTGCCTGATCACTGTCGCCTACGTACAGACCGCTCATTCTATACAGCATGATTTCCGTCTGCAGTGCGTAAGCCGACGTATACCATCTGTAAACAAATATTCCGACGGCGATAATCCCGACAATAATCAAGATTCTTAAAACTTTATGGATCCTTGCAAATGTAAAGCGATAGCAAAGCACGATCCACAGGATGATCAGAGCTGCTCCTCCGATAATTGCTTTTTTAGAGGATGTCATCATAATACCGATCAACAAGGCTGCGATTGCGCCGATGCTGATCACCCATTTGATCGGTTTATTCTTTTTATCAATCAAAAAATACAGAATATAACCAATGGAAAACGCAAACGTCATTCCGATCGTGTTGACATTTACACTTTCCGAGATACTGATCCTTTTCAGGCCGGTTCCGCTCAGAATCATAAACATGGCCGTCGTTATTGCCTGCATGCTAAAGACTGCCATCGAAAAATGCGGATTCCCGTCTGATAAGGAATAACATAGAATCAAGTAAAAAACAATCAACCATTCAGTCAAAGAAATCAAAGAGTTCAAGACTCTGTCAAAGTTCTCTGCTATCAACGAACCGGAGATCAGTGCATAAAGGGTAAAAAAGACTAATGCGAGCAGGCTTCTGTCGATCCGTATCCTGAGATGATCATGGATCAATTCCAACACGACTGCACCAATCAGAAGAACAATGGAAAGAAACTGTATATGGAACAGCGTAAAGTCAAGTACGTTTGTATATACCACATATAATACAAACAATACTTTGCTGAATACTTGAAGATCGATTCTCTTGATAAAAGGCTGAATCATAGGTTTTCTTCCATGAACTCCACAATATGCTTCGCACGGTTTTCGATAGATAAAGCTTTCCCTGCCTGCAGACTTCTCTCTGCAAATAATTGCCGCATTTCCGCATCGGCCGATAATTTCATCAATGCGTGATCGATATCATCAACGTTTTCGGGGTCAACCAAGATTGAGTAATCTCTCGTGAGGATGTCGTAATTAAACCCCCTGTCCGAAGAAACGATCGGCAGCCCGCAGCCCATCGCTTCAACGATCGCATTGCAGCACCCCTCTGCTTTCGTAGGAAGCGCAAAGACATCCGAAGCGCAGATATAGCCCGGGATCTGATCATGCGGAATTCTCCCGCTGAAAACGACCTGAGACGGAGGCAGGGTTACTGCAAGCTCCCCTGCGCCGATCAATATGCATTTCCAGTCCGGATGCCGTGCGATCGCTTCCTGCAGTTTATCAAATCCCTTTCTCTTGATAAAGCCGCCGACAAACGATATGACATAATCGTCCTTCTTAATACTAAGATTCGCTCTGCACGCTTCCCTGTCAAGAGGTTTGAACAGATCGGTGTCGATGCTGTTTGGAAAAACCTCGATCGGTGTTTCCTGCGAGAAAACGCCGATTGCTCTCGATTCTTTCTTCAATTCGGAAGAAACAGATATGACGCCTTTGATATGCTTATGTAAATCCTCCTTGAACAGCGAATAACTAAGCTGATTCATGGTAAGATTGCTTTCGCCGATCGCCGCAAATGCGGGTATGCCGGTCTGTTTGGATAACCAAGCTGCAAAGGTAGCAGAATCAACAAAATGCGAATAAATCGCATCACATTTTTTGATATTCCGGTCAAAAGCTTTTTTGATTGCTCTTCGTTTTGAATTCGCTGTCAGCCGATACGTCTGAAATCCGAAAATATTTCTGCTCGGAAAAACGGTAAACCTCGGACAGTATACATGAATCTCCGCACCGTTTGCGGTCTTTTCGATTCTTGAAACTGCCCTATGCTTCTTTTCGATGTTCGAAATCGGAGAAATCACATGGCACTCAATTCCCATATCAGCAACTGCACTGATCAGTGTACCGACGAAAGCATAGTGCGGATCGTTCCTTGACGGATAGTATGCCGAAATCACACATAGTTTCTTTATCATTCTCTCAAACCGATCTTTCTCCGCTATTGAATAATCCGAGATGCAATTGTTTTAGGCTCCAACAACTTACAAGGTTCCCAAACGCGATTATCATCCATAATCTTTTTGATTGCAGCGACAATATCTTCCTCTGTATTTTTGCAAATAATGAACCTGTCAAATGAATTCAGATACTGCTGCATTTTATCCTGTTCATCGCCGTCAAGCACAACAAGGATCGGCTTGTTAGTAGCTGCAGTATGATAAATCTTTCCCGGGATCTGCGTTCCGGAGCGGTTTAACACGCACACAAACAAATCCGTTTGTTCTTCGAGATCCTTGACCACGCCGCGCGGTCGGACCATGATGTTTTCAGTCTGCTGCAATTCCAGATCCGTATCTCCTACAAGGTTCAGTTTTGCCTTGCCGACCAACGATGAAAACGCGTTATACAACGGCATGATATTCCGGACGCTTGACTTGTATGCTCCGTAGTACCCGACGGTATATATGTCATTATGGGTTTCGGGATAGAATTTTTGAAACGCATTTGCCGTCGGCACAAAAATCATTCTGTCCGCATACATAGGATGGTTCTTTTGTTCCATTTCAAGTGTAAACGGAGAAGTATAAACAATTATGTCGGCAAGCTTCAGGTATTTTCGTTCTTCCAGTCTGACGACCCAATCAGGATAAACAACCTTTTGTGTGATATCGCCTGAAAGTGGATCTCCCCAATACTCGAACACTCTTTCACATTTCAGGCCTTTTCTAATAAGCGTTCTCAGTGCTATCTGTGAGCTCTTTGGGTCCGAAACAGATATGACATACCGATACTCGTTATGCGGCAGAATGTCCAAAGACAATTGTCTCGCAGGTTTTGCGCTGTTTGTGTATAAAGAAAAAGAATGATAGACTTTCCGCATCAGTGAAAGGATTTTTTGCTTGATCCCACTTTTCTTCCCTTTATTGCAGGCAGTGATGAGGTTCTCATACGTCTGATTCAATCCGATCGTGACCAAAGTGACTCTGTCTAAAAAATCATAGTCACTCATGTCATTCAGATTTGACATGACGCTAGGAGGAGTACACAGTAGATCCATCTGGTATCCCAATTCGTCAAGCCCCTTCATCATCGCCAACATTCGCATGTTCGATGAAGCCAGACTGTCATAAGCTGCCAGTTTGATAACAAGTATTCTGCCTTTCATTTTACCTTTTCTAATGTTTCTTCCAACAGAAATCATTACGCTTGATTATTATTGATGCATTCCTTGACTCTCGCCAACAAATACCTTGGAAAATGATTTGCAACGTCACTATGCTTGGTGTAATGATATCTGTTGTCTTCGTTAACGCTGTAACCGGCTTGTCTCAAATCCCGAATCATATCGCAAATATGGTCTTGATATGTGTGTTCATTCGGCGAGTAATGTATATATACCGTCGGTTTCTTGTTGTGTTTGCAGAAAATCTCATCTGTTACAACACCGTTCAACTTATCGATAGATTCCTGTGTTCCATCGCCCATGATAGTTTCCAGAATGGGACGATGCTCTTCGGACGAAAGGTAGTTGCCGATATAATACTGCGGCGCTCCGATGATGCAGGCATCCGCCTCTGTTTTCAGGCCGAACAAAAGTGCAGAAGTGCCGTCTTTGCTTGATCCGAGTGTAATGACCTTCTGAATATCGTTTTCCTTGACAATCTTTGCGATGAGCTGAACCACATCTTTCGCAAGATACCAATCTCCGTCTTTTCCCAGATAGTAACTCCCGGTATTGACCGGATTCTCTATATCGTCAAGAAGAAACAGCTTGTTTGCCTTAATCCCGGAAAGCGTCCGAACATAATTATATCGTGCCGCATTTCCCTTCCCCGGAAATCCGGAGAATACGACCAACAGCACTTTACTGTTATTTCTTCGGAAGAAGCAGTATTTCAGATGGTTGAACTGACATTCGTGAGAAGAAATACTCCATTTAACGAATCTGCTTCCAAGCTTTTTCAATATCTTCAGCATGCACTTTCACATCCCATAATGCTTCTTTATAGCTTATATGTCCCGGGCAATTGACAAATGTTATGGCAGTCCAGAATAACCTTCCCTGCAAGCTTGTCCATATTCTCTTTGATCTCGTTGTGCTTGACCATAATGACCACGAAATCGACCGCGGCGAGGAATTCTTCCAGATCGTGATACTGGTTCGCGACCACGTCCTTTTCGATGAAGGGATCATAGACCTTGAGGCCTGTTGCAAGGTGACGCTCCTGACTCTCCAAAAGCTGCAGCGTCGGAGATTCGCGCATATCGTCGACGTTTTCCTTATAGGTCAGCCCGTACAAACCGACACGGGTAATATCGGTCATGCCCTTTTCCTTCATGATCTCATAGATGCGATTCAGAACGAAATCCGGCATGCCGTCGTTCGTCTTCATGGATTCGTCAATGACCTTTGCAAGCGACGGGTAATCACCAACTAAGAACCACGGATCAACGGAGATGCAGTGCCCGCCGACGCCGGGACCCGGCTGCAGGATGTTCACGCGCGGATGCATATTGCAGATACGGATGATCTCATATACGTCCATGTTATCGTGGCGGCAGATCTTGGCAAGCTCGTTGGCGAACGCGATGTTGACCGCGCGGAATGTGTTTTCCACGACCTTCGTCATCTCGGCGGTACGGATATCGGTGACGACGATCTCGCCCTGACAGAAAGAGGCGTAATATTCCTTGACCTTTTCGCCGATCGCGCGATCGTCCGCGCCGATGGTGCGGTTGTTGTGCAGCAGTTCATAGACCATGTTGCCCGGAATGATGCGCTCCGGCGCATGGACCAGGTTTAGATCCTCCCCGATCCTGAAGCCGTTTGCTTCAATGACCGGACGCACATATTTATCGATCGTTCCCGGAGAAACCGTGGATTCAATGACGACCGTCGCACCTTTCGGGCAAACCTTCATAACGTCTTTCACCGCGGCGACCACATAGCAGGGATCGACCTTTTTGCTGAATTTATCGTAAGGCGTCGGAACCGAAACAATGTACGTATCCGTTACCTGATACTCCGTTGTAAAGCGGATACCCGCCTTGACCGCTGCGTCAAACAGCTCGTCCAGTCCTTTTTCCTTAAAGGTCGTCTTGCCCGCATTCAGCGTAGCGACCAGTTCCTTATTATAGTCCGTACCGACGACCTCAACGCCGTGCGACGCCATCATCAGCGCGGTGGGCAACCCGATATACCCGAGTCCGATTACATTGATCAAAACCCATCCCCCCGTTACTTGTCTATAATCGTTTCATAGACAGCTTGATATTTTTGTGCAATTCTATCCCAATTGAACCGATCAACACATTTACTGCATCGATCCGATATCGGCTCATACAGATGTATCGCATTGAGAATGCCATCCGCAATACTTTGAGGATCTTTAGGATCAACTGCATAGCCGATGTAGCCGTTCTCAAACTGTTCGTCAAAGCCCTGTCCTTTGCTGTATATCACGGGAAGCCCTTGTGAAAGCGCTTCTGCATATACAAGGCCGAAGCTTTCATGAAAAGACGGCATTACAAATATATCACTTTTGCGATAAAGATCGATCAGCGTCTCCTTCGGCTGTTTTTCAATATACGTTGCATGAGGATTATTGATGATGATTTCACCGATTGTACGATCAACTATTTTCCCGACAACCGTCAATGTCGTTTCTATACCGTTTGAACGAAGAATCTCCATTGCGCTTAGTGTCGCAGTGATGTTCTTGTTTTTATCGATACCGCCGGCATAGATCAGCTTTACGTTGTTTTTATCGATTATTCTCTTCTGACTGAACGAATGATCAAACCAAAAATCATCGATTCCGTTTGGAATCACACAGCTCTTTTTGATGATCTCTTGCTGCTTTATTTTGTGGACATACGTACCGATCACTTCTTTTTGGTAAGCATTCGACAAAAAGAATACTCGGCTTGCCTCTTGAAGAATCTTTCTCCCTCTGTTTCTAAGCAATACCCTTTTCTTAAAGAAAGTGTTTACATCCGTGTTTCGTACAGCTACTACATAAGGGACATTGTACTTTTTCGACAGAACCCGTGCGCAATTTCCATCTGTAAACACCGTGTATGCATGGATCAAATCAAAGTCAGCAACATTGTAATGTTTTTCAACACACCGAATAATCCTTGCTTGTTTTAAATCAAAAAGGTATCTATTCCATTTATCGAAGCACTTCGCAACGAATACATCATTATTTGGCTGAATAACAATATCTGCTTCTGCATGAATAGGTACAAAAACTTCATTCTCGATCCCGAGCGCATCAAGTTCTTCAATCATCAATTGATGAAGCGTTGTTGCGACATAATTGCAGTTGATATGCAGAATACGCACAAGCGGTTTCCTCTCTTACAATCTCCAGAATCGCATACCGGATGCTTTCAATTCATCCATACGGTAAAGGCTCTTGACGTCGATCAGTATTTTTTCTTCATCCGAAAGGCTTTCCTTAAACAAGTCTTTCAGCCGCATCATAGACATCGATCTGTATTCATTATGTCCAACAGCTACAATCACACAATCCGCCTTCGGTAATTCTGCAAACGGAATGAGTTCCACGCCATATTCCTGTTTTGCCACAGCGACGTCCGCCCATGAGTCCGAAACAACGGGTTCGATTTCGTATTCTTTCAAACGGTTGATAATGTCCACGACCTTGCTGTTTCGAGTATCCGGACAATTCTCCTTAAACGTAATACCAAGAATCACTACGGTTGCCTTTTTCGGTGCCATACCGGCTTCAATCATCTGTTTGATTGCTGCATCCGCCACAAAAGTGCCCATGCTATCGTTTACTTTTCTGCCGTTCAGAATAATCTGGCTGTGATATCCAAGCTTTTCTGCAGCGTTGGTCAGATAATACGGATCGACTCCAATACAATGACCGCCGACCAAACCAGGCTTAAACCCGAGCGCATTCCACTTTGTGTTCATGCCTGCCAGGACTTCAGCCGTATCGATCTTCAGCTTATCGCAAATGATTGCGATTTCATTCATGAACGCAATATTGATATCGCGCTGACTGTTTTCCACCACCTTGACCGCTTCTGCTGTTTTAATGTTTGAAACCGGAAAAGTACCTGCCTTAATAACAATATCGTATACTTTCTTGATCTCGCATGCCGATTCTTCATCCATACCGGAAACGATCTTGCGAATGTTTGTCAGCGTATGAACACGGTCACCAGGATTGATTCTTTCCGGACTGTAGCCGATCTTCCAATCAACGCCGCACTTGAGCCCGCTTTCTTTTTCGATGATCGGAACGCAAATATCCTCCGTAACACCAGGGTAAACTGTAGATTCAAATACTACAATCGTTCCGGGCGTCAGATTCTGCCCGACTGTTCTGGATGCGCCTTCTACCGGGCGAAGATCCGGAGTCGTATCATCATTGACCGGCGTCGGGACCGCAACAATAATAAACTTGGCTTCCTTCAATCGAGTGGGATCCGCCGTAAAATCTACGGTGGTATTTTTGATCGCTTCACCTACTTCATTGGTTGCATCAATTCCGTTTCGATACTCGTTAATACGCTTTTTATTAATGTCAAAACCAATGACATTGATATGCTTCGCGAACTCGACAGCAATCGGCATTCCGACGTAGCCGAGACCGACAAGTGCCAGTTTTTCATGTCCTGTTATGAGACTTTGATAAATGTTATTGAACAGCATGAGTCTATCCTCTTTCCAAATACTTTTCTTCTTACAGTGCTTTTTTCAGCTCCGCAATCACGTTATCAACATCTTGTTTCGTCTTGTACGGATCAAGCGGAAGGCTGAGAACTGTTTTGCACAGGCTTTCCGTTACCGGACAATCTGCAACAGCGCTGTCCGTTCCGGCAAATGCCCCCTGCAAGTGCATCGGCTTTGCATAGTACACCATCGACGGTATTCCGGCAGCTTTCAATGTCGCCTGGACTTCTTTACGATCTATGTTCTCCGGTAACTGTATCGTGTACTGTGCCCATGAGCTATAAAATCCCTTTTTCACAGTTGGAAGAACAAGATTCGTCTCATTTAACCCTTCCGTATACCAGGCTGCAACTTGGTTCACATCATTCAATTCATAATCGACAAACGCCTTAAACTTCGGAAGCAAGATGGCTGCCTGCAGCGTGTCCAATCTGCTATTCATGCCAAGACGTATATTATTATACTTTGCATTCGGATCATTCGGATTGCTGGTATCTTTACCATGAACGCAAATGGAACGAATCAGATCAGCCCACCCGTCATTATCCGTAAAGATCGCACCGCCGTCGCCATAGCAGCCGAGCGGTTTTGCCGGGAAAAACGAAGTGGTCGAAATATCACCGAAGCTGCAAGCCATCTTGCCGTCGATGCTGCCGCCGAACCCTTGCGCGCCGTCTTCTAACAACAAAAGATTATATTTTTCACAGATTGGCTTAATCGCATTAAAATCAGCCGGAAGGCCGAACAGATCAACCGCGACGACGGCTCTTGCACGGTACTTGCCGTCTGCGATCACTTTCTTTACTGCTTCTTCCAGCTTGGTCGGATCAAGATTGTATGTGTGCTGATCCACATCGACATAAATCGGTGTCGCGCCTTCATTCGCCGGGCACTCACCGGAGGAAAAGAATGTGAAGTCAGGCACAAAAACTGCATCGCCTCTTCCGATGCCCCACGTTCTCATGGCAATTGTAATTGCATCCGTACCATTCGCACAGGTGATGCAATGCTTTACACCGACATATTCCGCAAGCGTCTTTTCCAACTCCTTCACTTCCGGTCCGGAAATAAAGTGCACGGAAGCAGCCACTTTCATCATCGCCGCATCAATCTGCGGTTTTAACACTTCATATTGCTTCGATAAATCTCTGAATTGCATGATCGCTTTTCCTCTTTATTTTCTTTCGAACGGTTTTGCAGGGTTTCCGACAACCGTTACACCTTCAGAAACCGATTTGGTGACCGTTGCGCCCATGCCGACAAAGCTGTTTGCGCCGAGCGACACCCTGTTTCGGATAACAGCATTGATCCCGATATACGCACCGTCAAACGCCTCTGCGAATCCTCCCACGATCGCGCCCGCAGTAATTTCTACGTTTTTATGAAGATGCACGTCGTGTCCAAGATGTACCAACGCATCAACCTTAACAGAGTCTTCAATGACCGTATTGCCGCCGGATCCTCTTGACACATTGTCATGCGCACCGATCTCCACATTATTTCCGATGATAACTTTGCCGAGAGAGTAGATGCGGATCTTATCACCGTTTTCGTCATTTGCCATTGTGAATCCGTTTGCGCCGATAACCGCTTTTTCATTTACAATCACCCGATCGCCGATGATAGAGTTCTTGATGACTGCCCCCGAATAGATCCTCGCATCATCGCCGATCACAACATTCGGTCCAATCACAACACCGGGTTCAATAATGGCGTTCCTGCCGATTTTTGCATTTTTACCGATATATGCGCCGTTTGAGGACAAGGCATATCCGACAGCTTCGTTTGCTCTTTCTTCCTCAATAAAAAAAGCTTCTGTGAACGCTGCGTATTCCCCCTGTGGATTCTTGGAAAACACAAAGCAATGGCCATTCAGTATGCTCTCTGGTACTTCTAAGCCCTTTTCGGCAAAAACGAGACACTGCTTCACGTTTGCAAGAGCAGAAATCAGATGTCCTACCTTCTTTGATACGAACATCGCGGTATTCGACCGAGGTGCACCGATATAGGAAGCACCAGTGATTCCGAACGAATGGTTTTTCGAATAGCGACTAACATTTATCTCCATAATACTGCTTCCTTATCGATCAAATCTACCTTCGAAATCAGTCGATGCGACGTCCTTTAGCGGCAGTTTTACGGGCTTGTCCGTCGCTGCAGACTGATAGATCGCAAGAATCATCTCAACCGCGTTCCGTCCCGCAACGGCATCGACGTACGGATCCCTGTCGTTCCTGATCGCGTCGATGACATCCGCATACAAGCTGGTATGACCGTTTCCATAGACGTTGCTTGTCTGTTCCTGCAATCCTTTTTTCTTATTGTCGTCCTCACTCTCGTCGGCAAAGTTCCAGACGTCGATATTGTTGGTTGAAGTACCGCCGATCTTGACCGTTCCCTTTTCTCCGAACAGATAAAGCGTTTCTTCCAAATTCTTGGGATAGACATTGACCGTTCCCTCGATCGTGCCGACCGCTCCGTTTTTGAACTTAACAACAGCCATGCCGATATCTTCGCATTCGAGATAATTATGAAACTGCTGCTTTGTCACGCCGTACACTTCCTCGACCTCGTCGCCCATCATCCAGCGAAGCAGGTCGATTCCATGGATACACTGATTAAACAGACATCCGCCGTCAGAAGCCCATTTTCCTCTCCACGGCGCCTGATCGTAATAAGACCGACCGCGATTCCAGCGAACGTTGATCGATCCATGCGAGATCCGCCCAAACCGACCTTCTTCAAGCGCTTTACGCATTTCCTGAATTGCAAGATTAAATCGGTTCTGATGGCAAACCGACACTTTCACGCCCTTTTCCTTGCTTCTGCGGATCACTTCCTCAGCATCAGCCATGGACATCGTCATTGGCTTTTCAACAATGACGTTGACGCCTTGATCAATGCAATACAGCGTGATCTCCGCGTGAACGCCGCTGTCTGTCGCGATCGCCACCAGTTCAATTTCCGGATGCTCCGCAAGCATCAGCTTATAATCTGTGTAACGAGCAATTGTCTTGTCATTTTCGAGTCCGTGCTTTGCCAGAAGCGTTTCGATTGCTTCCGGTAGCAAATCGCACGCAGCTACAAATTCCAAACCGTTATTGACAACGGCCTTCATGTGGTTTGTTGCGATTCGCCCGCAGCCAATCAGTGCATATTTCATTTCGTTTCCTCCCGAAATCCTTCCTAGATACACGATTAACAATCTGTAACGGAAAAGCGACCTCTTTCCGATGCTCCCGATTAATTGTTCTTGATCGTTTCGATTATTTCGATCAGTTTTTCCGTCAGCTTTTTGAAATCATACTCTTTCGCTGCTGATCTTGCATTTCGACATAATGCCGCTCTTTCATCGACCGACAAATACAAACATTCATTGATGGCTTTCGCGATCGATTCCGGTTTCTGATCATTCGCAGTGAATCCGCACTGATACCGCTCCACAACACTGTATCCGGGTCTTGTCGTAAAAAGGACCGGCCTGCCCGCTGCAAAGTACTCAAACGACTTATTGGAGCTGTCGCCGTAACGGATCAATGGACTTGTTTGCCAATGGACAATATTCAAATCTGCCCGTTTCACTATAGACGGAATATACTTTTTATCAACGCGACCTTTGAAACTGACATTCTCGATCTTTTCACGAATGACCCGCTCTCTCAACTCGTCCGACTCATCTCCGCTTCCGAAAATGAGTAAGCGGACTTTTTTCGGATCTAACAGCTTCGCTGCGTCAAGAAGTGTTCCGACCTGATTAACACGTCTGATTGACCCGGCATAGACCGCTTTAAAGATCTTTGCATCGTCAAGCTCGGAATCTTCGTATCGGAATTCTTCCGCATTTTGATCAAACACTTCCAAATCAACGCCGTTATTGATATGAAACACTTTATCCAAATCAATTGGTCCGCTGTGTTCACGATCCCATCTGTGTTCTTTGATGTAGTCAGCACCGCCAGCCATCGTAAAGATCAAAGCGTCAGCTTTTTTATAAAGCCACTTTTCTCCGCAATACAACAGCTTTGCAAAAAGGCTGCCCTTTTTTATTCTGTCAGAATATACAAGAATAGACTCCGGCCACAGATCCCGGATTTCACAGATGCATTTGATGCCGAACCGCTTTGCAAGCTGCTGTCCCGCAACAAGCGTCAGCGGATGAACGGACGACGCATAGATGATATCCGGTTTTTCGTGTGCGGCGGCGTATTCCTTTGCGGTCTTTTTGACGTTTCTGTAGAAATCGACCATGTTCAGGATCCGCTGTTTTCCGTTTCCTGTATAGGTCCTTCCCTGCACGAAAACGTAAGGGATGCCGATCTCCTCGGCGATCTGTTCCTCCCAAGTGCCGTCCATCTGCAGATAGCTTTGTTTTTCGCTGTTATGCTGCGCATTGCAGCAAAAAACGACGGGGCTATAACCGGCTTGCCTCAGATATTTTGCAAGCGCGTAATGCCTTCCGCCCTTCTCAAAGAATGTATTTCCGGCATAATGATTGATGATCCAGACGTTCTTTTTCATGATCCACCAAGGGAAAACCTGCGGCTTTCCTTATTCAAAAAACTTGATCGGCTTGGCTGGGCTGCCGACCGCCGTGCACTTTGGCGGGATATCCTTGACCACAACCGCGCCTGCGCCGACAATGCTGTAATCTCCCACGGTCTTACCCTGAATGATCTGCATGCCAGTGCCGAGCTCGCTGCAATGACCGATGTTCGTCATCCCGGAAACATTTACCGAAGGATACAACGTCACAAAATCATGCAAAATCGCATCGTGTCCGATCGTACAATCCAGATTGATGATAACATGGCTGCCGATCGAGATATTCACCGTAATGATCGTATGCGCGCAGATGATCGTTCCTTCTCCGACCGTTACAAGATCGGACATTTCGACCGACGGATCGATCACTATGCCGAACCGAATATTCGGGTTGATCATCTTCAGGTTGCCGATGATCTTTTCACGAACCTTCGATGCGCCTACCGCACAGACAAAATACGCATCCAGATAGTCGGCGACGGCAGCCGTTCCGCCGAGCACGCGATAGCCGTTGATCTCCGTTCCGTGAATGGCTTCATTATCGTCCATGAAACCGAGAAGATTCCATGTCGGAGCAACCTTGTTGATCCGTTCGACCAGCCATGCGACCTCGCGTCCGAATCCGCTCGCTCCGAAAATGATCAGGTCCTTCATTGTTCCGTTTTCTCCTGATTTCCCATAAACTCCGTCATCGTTGCGGAAGATTCGTTGTTGATACCCTCCCGCTTCAAAACGGTTTTGACTGTTTCAAAGATGATCTTCCAATCGCCGGGGAACGTGATATGATCGACGTATTTCACGTCCCAATCGAATTTTTCTTCCCAGCTGATCGCATTGCGTCCGTGCGTCTGCGCAAGGCCCGTGAACCCGGGACGCACCTCGTGACGGCGCGCTTGATGTTCGTTATAACGATCCAGATACTGCACCAGCAGCGGGCGCGGACCGACCACCGCCATATCGCCTTTCAGAATATTGAACAGTTCCGGCAGCTCGTCAAGAGAGGTTGCGCGGAGTTTTTTTCCGAACGGCGTCAGCCGCGCAGCGTCCTGCTTCGGATCGATGATCCCGTCCTTCGGCGGAAGCATCGTCCTGAATTTATACAGTTTGAATATCTTGCCGTTTCTGCCCGGTCGCTCCTGCTTGAACAGGATCGGCGAACCGAGCTTTATGCGTACAAGGATCGCAACGGTCAAAAGCACCGGCGACAGCACGATGATCGCCAACAGCGCGCACAGAAAATCCTGCGGACGCTTGATGAATCTCTCATACAGTCCATACGGTTTATGATCATTTGTTTTTGGAAACATCTCCATATTTCAAAACCAATAACAATATAGTGGTATCGCCCGTGCCTGTTGCCTTCGCTGTATCTTCGATCCGATCCAGCCGGTCTTCTTTACCCTTCATTCCGGTACATTCCGGCAGTCCGGACCCGTACGGATTGATCAAATCTGCTGAAGACCGCTCCGTCCTCGATCGCGTATTCGCCGGCATCCTCTCCGTCCAGCAATCGCAGCAGCGCTTGCGCACTTCTCGCTCCCGCTTTCATGGAAAGCGGCGCGCCGCCGTCGTATCGGGGGTTGATCTCAATAAACCAATCTATATCGTCCGCATCTCGAATCAACTGAACAGTCAGCGGTCCGAAGAACCTAACCGTCTCACAGAGTTTCCTACACTCCCCGATGATCTCGGCGTTCATAGAGATCCTTGTCTTCAGAACCTCGCCCGACCGGACCTGCAACCTTTCCCTCGGAACAACGGAAACAACATTTCCGTCCCGATCGCAAAATACGTCGACGGTGTACTCCCGACCACGGATGAACGGCTGTATGATACGGTCCGGAACGCGTTTTGCATAGAATGCCAACGTCTCTTCATCCTCCGCGAAAAACGAATCCTTGCTCGCACTACCGGTTCTCGGCTTGATGAACGCCGGATACGCGCCTGCGTAGTCCCTATGATCGGTCACCGTCTGAGGAAATCTCAGCCCGCAGTATCTAAACAGCTCCAGTGTCTTCATCTTGTCCCTGCAGAGACGGATCACATCCGGCTCACTGATCAGAACATCCGTGCCGATTGCACGAAAGCGTTCCCGATTCTCCGAAAGCGTCAGGAGATCGGTATCAATGGTCGGGATGACGCATCGGATCTGTTCTTCCGCGCAAATTCGCAAAAGATGATCGACATACCCGGTGTCCGCCATTTTCGGAACAATCCTTGTTTCATCACAGAAAGCAAGCGCAGGTGCAGTTTCATCGACGTCCGTACCGCAGATTCCGATCGGTTTGTTCAAAGCGATCGACGCGTCACGAAATGCCTGCAGAAGTTCAATCCTTCTTCCGACGCCCGTAAACAGCAGTTTAATCATACCATCGGTCTCCTGCGCGGCAGTCAATAGTCATACAGGTTTTTTCTTTTCCCGATCATGAACACTTTTACGGCAAGATTCAGCAAAAAGAAAAGAACGTTGCTTCTTGTTTTTGCGCAAATACAGGACACTTTTGTGAGGAGCGGAAAATGCTTTCCCTTCAGGACAAGGCGTTCGTACTGCTTCGCAAAACGCTGCATCTCCTGCATGACCGCTTCCGCGCGGCTTTTCTCGGCCTTTGAGAAGGACGCGTACCATCTGCACATACGATTGATCGCGCTGAAGCAATCCCCGATCAGCGTCTCCAGATATTCCGGATATACCTCGGAGAGCGCTTTGAACCTTTCGTCATGCGCCTCCCAGTAAGCGACCATCAAATTCATGGTATACGTGCGACTGATGGTATACGCTCTCATCCGGTAGTGAAAGAGCGCATCCGGGATGCAGACCGCTTTTTCCGCGAAACCGAGTAGCCGATGCGTCGTCAGAATATCCTCGAAGATCCTTCCTTCCGGATAGCGGACGCCTGAAAAAAGCCTTTTTCGATACAGCTTGTTCCACGCTACATATCCGAGATACGGCTCCTGAATATGCGCCAGCATGATCTGTCTTCCTTCGAGAACGATCGGATGGTCGATCTTCTCTTCGATATCGCGGCGTTTCTTCCACTCACTGTAATACGCGCAGGATACGACGTCCGCATCATATTGCATCGCATATTCCAGGAGGATCTGCGCCGTCTTCTCGTCGATCCAATCATCGCTGTCCAAAAGCAGAATATACTCTCCGGAAGCGTGATCCAATCCGACGTTCCGCGCTGCCGACAATCCGTGATTCTCCGTATGAAAGACTCTGATCCGCTCGTCCTTCGCCTGATATGCGTCGCAGATGCTGCCCGAACGGTCCGCAGATCCGTCGTCGATCAGCAGGATCTCCAGATCATGATAGGTCTGTGCCAGAATACTGTCCAGACATTGAGCGAGATACGCTTCAACGTTATAGACAGGCACGATCACCGAAATCATCGGAAACAACGATGGATGATGTCGATGATGACGTCCTGCTGCTCGGGCGTCAGCTTGTTATCCGACGGGAGGCAGAGCCCGCGGCGGAAGATGTCTGCACCGACGTCGATGCCGGAACCGGCGATGTAGGCGTTGGAGCGGGCACGGCCGTTGCCTTCAACGGTGACGAAAGCATGGTTGCGATAGATCGGCTGCATATGCATGGGCTTCCAGATCGGACGGCCTTCCGCGTTGAAGGCAGCGAGCGCATCGAGAATCTCCATGGGGCAACTTTTGCCCGGGACGGAAGTATAGAGATAGTCCTTTTCTCCGCGTACCATGGGCGCCATGGCGTCCTCGTCGATGATCATGCAGGAAAGCCAGAAGTTCGGCTGAGACTTGTCGGGATCAAAGGGATTCATCCTCACAGGCAGGTCGGCAAGGCCGGCCTTATAACGTTCATAGATCGCCTTCTTCTGCGTGATGTGTCCGTTCAGATACGGGAGCTGTCCGCGAACGACGCCCGCGATGATATTGCTCATGCGGTAGTTGTAGCCGATTTCCTCATGCTGATACCACGGTGCGGCTTCGCGGCTTTGCGTAGACCACTTGCGAACCTTGTTGGCGTCCTCCTCCCTGTCGGTCAGAAACATGCCGCCCGCGCTGCCGGTGATGATCTTGTTGCCGTTGAAGCTGATGCAGTTATAGTTGCCGAGCGTGCCGGTTTCGACCCACTTGCCGTTTAGCTTGTACTTTGCGCCGAGGGATTCCGCTGCGTCTTCGACGATCAGCGCGCCGTGTGCATCCGCGATCCTCTTGATCTCCGCCATCTTGCCCGGAGTGCCATACAAATGCGCGACAACGATCAGACGAACGTCCGGATACAGCTCGAACGCTTTTTCCAGCGCTTCCGGAGACATGTTCCACGTATCCGGCTCGGTGTCGATAAAGACCGCGTCCCCGTCCTCGTAGGCGACCGGATTGATGGAGGCGTCGAACGTCATGTCGGAACAGAAGACCCGATGCCCTTGCAGTGTGCCCATGTTCGGGCGCGCCTGTCCGTAGAGCTTTTCGCCCGCAAGTTTCGTTGCGAGGTGCAGCGCCGCCGTACCGCAGGAAAGCGCGACCGCGTATTTGACGCCGATGCGCGCCGCAACCTGCTTTTCGACCTCGTTGATGTTGGCGCCGACGGTCGAAACCCAGTTGGTCAGGATCGCGTCGTCGACCCAATGCTGTTCATCGCCGTGCATGGTCGGGCTGGAAAGCCAGACCTTTTTCTCAAACGGCAGAATGCCCGAAAAGCGCGGATCATCAGTAAACTGTTTCATACTCTCCCCTGTAAACTGTCCTTTTCAATGTGCTGTCACACAATTCTGCTGTCGTTTCCGATTCATTCTACGCCCGTCTCTGTCGGCGTTTGCTGCGTCCAATCCGCATACGAACGATCAAACATCCCAAAATGGAACCGAATACAACGCCGATCAAGTCGATCCAGACGTCGACGATCGATGCGCCACGCCCGGTCAAAAGCTGAATGCTTTCATCCAGGAAAGCCGCGGTAAAGCCGACTCCCGCGCTCTTTACGATCTGTCCGCGAAAACAGAGCGTCAGCAGGATCGAAAGGATCGCAAATTCCGCTACATGGGCGATCTTGCGGATCACATTCTGCGGGAGCGGTTTGAATCCAAAGAAATGTAATAACGGATTCAAAACGTTTTCGGAAAACCAACCGCTTTCTTCCGCAGAAATGTTTTGCGGAAGCAGAGATTGTCCAAATATGAACACAAGCATCAAAGCTGTCAAGATGAACAGAACGATCCGCTTTCCGAAATGCCGTTTTCCTTCATCCCGCTGCATGCAGCTCGTCTTTCTGTTCCTCTCCGTCCGTGCCGTAAACCGTGATCACCGGCTTGTCCGGTTTGTTGTTTGCGGGCTTATAGGTCGGGACAATACCGATGAGTATTTCCCGAATATGATCGTCGTTTGCGTATGCGGCGTTCATCAGCGTACCGAGATTCCGGAAAAGAAGGTCCTGATCAAACCGGATCGGTTTCCCGATATGGATCAGTTCGTTTTCGGTCTTTGTGAGGCCTTCCTCCATCATCAGCTTTTCCTCATACAGCTTTTCACCGGGACGAAGTCCGGTATACTCGATCCTGATATCGACGTCCGGCTTGAGCCCCGCCTGTCGGATGAGGTTTCTTGCAAGCGTATCGATCCTGACCGGACTTCCCATGTCCAGCACAAAGATCTCGCCGCCCTTTGCATACGTTCCCGCAAGCATCACCAAGCTTACTGCCTCCGGAATCGTCATAAAATAGCGAACCACGTCCGGATGTGTGACCGTAACGGGACCGCCCTTTGCGATCTGCTTTTTGAACAGCGGAATGACCGAACCATTGCTGCCGAGAACGTTTCCGAACCGTACGGCGACAAATTCTGTCTTAATACCGCGGAACACGCTGCCCGTGCCGTCCTTATCCGCGTTTTCACAACCTTCATGCGTAAAAAGCTGTGGAATCTTGTCTGCCTTGCCCGCCTTGATCTTTGCGTCGAAGCATTGCACGATCATCTCGCACAGGCGCTTACTGGCGCCCATGACGTTGGTCGGATTGACCGCCTTGTCCGTGGAGATCAGCACGAAGCGCTCACAGCCGTGGACCATTGCCGCGTATGCGGTCTTGTATGTTCCGAGGACATTATTCTTGATCGCTTCGCAGGGGCTGTCCTCCATCAGCGGAACGTGCTTGTGCGCCGCCGCATGATAGACGATCTGCGGACGGTAGGTATCGAACACCTTGAACATCCTGCGGCTGTCGCGGACGGAACCGATCAGCACGACGAGATCAAGCGTCGGGTATCGATCCTTCAGCTCCTGCTGAATCTCATACGCGTTATTCTCATATACGTCGAATATGATCAGCTGCCTCGGTTCGTGCGCTGCGATCTGGCGGCAGAGTTCGCTGCCGATGGATCCGCCGCCGCCCGTGACCAGAACGGTCTTGCCGTTGATGAAAGAATACACGCCTGACATATCCGGGCGGATCGGATCGCGTCCCAAAAGGTCCTCCACCGCAACGTCCTTCATCGCGCTGACGGTGACCTGTCCGGAAATCAGCTGGAAGATACCCGGAAGCTGCTTGAGTTCACAGTTGGTTTCGCTGCAGATCGCTAAGATGTCGCGTTTCTGTTCCGCCGTCGCGCTCGGGATCGCCAGGAAGATCTTTTCGACGTGATACTTCTCCACGCCGGCAAGGATGCTTTCGCGTCCGCCGATGATCGGGATGCCGTCCATATAACGATTCTGTTTGCCCGCATCATCGTCGATGATACAGACAACCTTATCCCGCGTGCCGGGATTTGCGACCATATCCCTTAAGATCAGCTGTCCCGCATTGCCTGCGCCGATCAGCATAACGCGGCTGAGATCTGTATGGCTGAGCGTTCTTCTCTTATGCCAATCGTTCAGCAGACGCGCGGACAGGCGAATCCCGATCAAGAGGCTTGCCTGAATCATCGCGCCGCCGATATAGTAGGAAATCGGCATGCGATGCCAGAAGATCAGCGTGATCGCAACAGCATGTACGGCGGATAACAATAAAGAGACGCCGAGCGTACGGACAAGCTCTCTGAGCCCGATGTATCTCCACAAGGTCTTATACAGTCGGAACAGCCACAGAATCAAAACGGAGAATATGCCGTAGAACAGGATGAAGCGGCTGAACGCATCGAGGTACTTCTGTTCGATATGCGAGTAAAAGAAATCAAACCGCATCCACAGCGCCAGAAAATAAGCGCTGCAAACGGCTAAGAAATCGTATGCGCCGAGAAGAAAAGTGAAAAGAAGCTGTCTCTTTCCCTTTTTCCTGCCCGACTGTTGTTCATTATACGTCTGTTCGTTCATTTACGATGCTCCGTAGCATACCGGTGATGCCGTCGGTATGCATCATGATTCTCTTTCAATCCTGCTCAGCGAAAATCAACGTAAACCTCGTTGATATCGCTGTCTTCATTATACCAATAGGCAACGCTGCTATACCATCTCAGATTGATCGGTTCGTCAAACAGCTTGTTCAGCGCGTCCCCAGATTCTCTCAACTTTGTCTCGAGTTTTTGAAGCGCACTGTAATACTCCTCACGTGTCCTTCGTTCCTCATCCGTCAAATGTATCGTTTCGTCGTAGTGTTCTTGTGTCCATTGACTGGCTGTCTGAAACATCATTCGCAGATTCTCGTAATCCTGCCAACAGAGAGCATAAGCTGTTTTTTGTTCTTCGCTCATAGATTCTGCATCGGCAATTTCATGAATGGCTGCAAAGAGCTTTTTTGCAATCGTCTGATACTGGATCGCCCGAAATCCGCTTTCATGCAAAAAGTCTTCGTAAACCGTGGAATTGATCCCCATCGGCTCCGCATCTATCCCATAGACTTCTTTCAGCATATCGATCCGATTCTGCTGATCGATAAAGCAATATGCCCAATCATACTTCATGCGGATACTGCCCTGAATGCTGTAAGCCTTGATGCTGTCCGGATCGATCTCCTTTGCGAAATTGACGAGCGCGATCGTTTGCGAAAGATTCGTATTCGTATAAACGTTGTCGCCCATCGTCTTCAGAAGATCCGGAACCATCGAAAGCTTACCTTCCTGCTTCAGCTTTCTGAAGATCGCGATAAGCATTTTACGCTGGCGCGCGGTACGACTGGAATCAAGGCCGTCTGCACTCCGGCGCATACGCATATATGCCATAACGCCCTGTCCGTTGAGGTGACGATTGTTACCCGGGTAAATGGTATTACCTTCCAGTGTCTTTAGTGTGATCTCCAGATCATAGTCAATCCCGCCGATCATATCGACCAAATCGATCAGCGCCTGAAAATCCACGCCGTAATAATATGGGATGGATATGCCGCCGAGCCACTCCTCCGCCGCGCGTGAGCTCAGTTCAAATCCTGCTTTAGGGTTGTCCATGCCGCCGCCTACGTTGAAAATGCCGTTGAATTTATAGAAGCCGGTAACCCCCGGCGCGGTTGTCAAGCAGTCGCGCGCAATGGAGATCAGACTGATCTCTTTCGTATCAAAGTTGATCGCGATAACCATGTTTGCGTCGGTATGCGGCATGGATCCGCTCGTCGAGGAACCGTCCTCAAAAGCGTCGATCCCGAACAGCGCAATATTGACGATGCCCGTAGGCGTCGTATCGTTCTTCGGCTGTGCGGTCGTCGCCGACGTCTCTTGTACAGCTGCAGTCGGGATCGGCGTTGCCCCGGGCTCTGCCGTCGGCAGATAAGCTTCGATATCGAAGACAGGCGTCGGTTCCGGCGTCTGTGTCACGGTTACGCGGACGGTCGTATCAAAAAACGCGTCGGGACGCTTCAGAATATGCCAGACGTAGATCCCTCCGCCGATCAGCGCAAGCGCCAATATGCCGAGAATGACCCAAAGAACGATCCTCTTTTTTTTCGGTTTACGCGGTTTCTTTTCCGGTTGTTTTGACGGTTCGGTTTGATTGTTCCTGTTGATCTCTTCCATGGAAGGGGTCTCCTTTGAATTGGATTGCGGCGAATTTTGCGTTGCCTTCGGCATACGGCGCGTGATTACCGCTCCGCATCGTGCAAAATCCACTGTGTTCGACCAATCGTTTACGGGGCGACTGTGGCCGCGCGCCGTTCGTACCGGTCTCTTTTCCCCTTTTTGTCCCTGCGCTCCTTACAGGAGATTCGAAAGCAGCTCTTCCGACGCCTGCATAACGGCTTTCCACTCCTCCGGATACTTCTGCCTGACGGATTGCCATTCCGTATAGCCGGTCTTTGTTCCGTGGATGTCGCTTCCCGCAGCGACGATCTTCCCTTCCCTCATCCAGTCTCGCAGATAACTGCTCTGCATGTGCTTGGTCAGCGCAGAAACGTTGACCTGTCCCTTGATATTCTCAAGCGACAGCAGCGAGTCGACCTCCTTACGGTCATACCGGTCGACGTGCGCAAGCACGATCTTCAGATCCTGCCGTTCGCTTAAAGCCTCGACGGATTCAATCAGCCGTTCCGACCAATGCGAGAACGGCATCTCAAGAAGCAGGAGATTCGTTCCCATCAGGCACAGATCCTCAAGATGCGGCAGACGGTCGATCCCTTCAAATGCCAGCACCTCGGCGCCGAGAATAATCCTCGGGCTGCCCTCCTCAAGACTTCTCTTCAGCTCCAGCCAACTGCGCGCGCGGCTTTCCAGAAAAGATTCTACGCTGGTCTGCTGGCCGTAGAAGTGTGATGTCGCGCAGATCACGTCCACACCGCTCTCCTGTGCCAGACGAACCTGCTCAAGCGAATTCTCGAGATCCTTGCTGCCGTGATCAAGTCCCGGCAGAATATGCGCATGGAAATCAATCTCCCTTGATACACGCTTCTTTGTGGGCTTTCCGGACGCAACGGCTCTGGTGGTCAGGTCGGAATCCGGCTTATTTCCGTATTGATAGCCGTACTTGTAGCCATACTTATACCCGTACTTGTAGCCGTACTTATAACCGTACTTACCGCCCTGCTTGAGATTCAGATCGTTGATCACGACGCCGCAGATCCGGCTGCCTGCGCTCTGCAGAGCGCTCTCTGCTTCCGCAAGATCGCGCTGCTTGGTTTTGGCGGAACGAATGACAAGGACCATGCCGTCGACTACGCGCGAAACGATCTGTGCGTCCGCTACTTCGTTGATCGGAGGCGTATCAATGATGATGTAGTTGTACTGCCTGCGGAATCGCTCGATCGCGTTCTGGAACGCAGCGGACGCCAGCATCTCGGAAGGGTTCGGCGGGATCTTGCCGCACGCGATGATCGAAAGCGGCAAACCTTCCACGCTGTAGACATCGCAGACATCGACCTTGGCGATCAGGTCGCTCAATCCGTTCTTGGTATGAATGTGCCAAAGGCGTGCGACGTTGGGCTTACGCATGTCGCAGTCGATGAGCAGCGTCTTTTTACCGAGCATCGCAAACGAAACCGCGATGTTCGAAGCTGTCAGGCTTTTGCCCTCGGAAGGGTTCGCGCTCGTGACGCCGAAGACCTTGCAGCCGCGGTCGTCCATCGACGCAACGCTGTACATCAGATTCGTACGGAGCTGTACGTATGCTTCGCGGATGGCGAAAGCGCTGGTATCCGTCAGGATCTTCTTGCGATTTTCCCGGATCTGCGCGCGTTCTTCCTGCTTGTTATCCTTTGCGGAGCGCTTGAATATGATCTTCTTACTCATTGACGATTTCCTCCCGAAGCGAAACTTCCCACGGTGTCGTTTCTTCGGCGCCGATGATGATCATCGGGATCGTTCCGATCACCGGACAGCGGCTGACCTTCTGAACCTCCTCGGAGGTATAGATCGTCGTATCGAGGTATGCCCGCAGCAGGAACCAGACCGCCGCAAGGATAAAGCCCGCCGCAAATCCGATCAGGATGTTCCTCGTCAGATTCGGGCTGGACGGTCCGGACGGGACCGTGGCGTAGTCCACGATCTCCACGCCGCCCGCCTTGGTGATGCGTACGATCTCGGCGGGAACATACTTTGCAAATGTATTGGCAATGTCCGCCGAAAGCTTCGGATCACGGGTTGTAACGCTGATCCGGATCAGCTTCGTTCCGTCCGGAACAGAAACGGACATCATGCTAGATAAAGATGATGTCTGAATACCCCACGCTGCATATTCCGGATGTTCAGTGTTAAAACGCTCCGCAACCACATCCAGCACGGAATTGCTCTTGATAATAACCTGATAGGTCTTTATAAGGTTGTCCGCAGCGTTCAGTTCACTGTAGCTGATCGTACCTGTCTGATACTGCTCTGCGGTTGTAAAAATGTACATTGACGTCGATGCCGAGTATTTTTTCTTGATGAAAAAATGTGTGACCAACCCGACTAAAACGGCGGCAAGTACCCCCGCAAGCAGAATATAAATCCATTTCGAAAGCAAAATCTGAAAGACGTCCCCAAGATTGATTTCGACTTCGTTATTGTCCCTTCTCACCTGTTCCAAAGCGTTTGATCCTTTCTGAAAAAGTCTGAAGACCGACGCATTGTCGCTGATCCGATGCGTCCCGTCGTCTTTTTTTCGCCGATATCCATGCGAATCAGGCTATATTTGTACCAATGCGCACAGTAAGCACATATTACCGCATAATATAAGACGATAGCATTATACACAAAATTCGATCCTGCGTCAATATCCGGCTTAAGATATAAACGATATTTCTGAGACCGCTTTCTGCCATGATCGAAATCCTCCGGCAGATTTTGCAGCCGCTTTGCAGTATACAGTATTTGCTACATTTCGTCAATTGATATTTTGATAATCGAATTTTTTGTTACCTGATTCGACAAAAAAAGCAGTTCGCATACTGCTTATTGCCGAACGGTGTATAATAAAGCTGTCGCGTCAGGGCTGCTTTGCCGTCTGTTCCGACAACTGATGCAGAACGTCAAGGTCCGCGTTGCCCTCGATATATTCGATCGTGCACCAGATATTCCGAAAGATCGCGTCGCCGTCGCCGAGCGCGATCTGCACCGTCTTGCGGCTCTTGTTGACCTTTAAAACCTTTGCTTCCATGCCGACGAGCGGTCCTCCGACGAACGCGATCTTTGTGCCGACCTTGACGACCTGCGACACGTCGATCATGCCCTCATAGCGCCGGAGCCATTTCACGAACGCCAGATCATCGCCGTGCAGTGCCGAGCTTCCATCCTCATAGCGCAGGATCTTCAGCACGCCGGAGCAGCGGCGGATCGTTTCCCAATCCGGCTCCTCATCCGCGTCAAAAAACACGTATCCCGGAAGCAGTCGTGCCTTCGTTTTCCGAAGTCCTTTTGCGTCCGGCTTGTTCCTCACCGCAAGCGGAGAAAAGGCGTCGTATCCGCCATGTCTGAGGAGATCGATCACAAGACCTTCCTGCCCGCTTTTGCAAAACAGACAGTAGCTTTCCACGGTCGTATCCCCTCCTTTCGCAAATCGTTTTTCAGTGCCCCCATTATAGAGATCGCAGTCTTTATTGTCAAGGACGTCCTCTGTTTTTTCTCTTGCTACACGGGGCGATCTGCTATATAATGAGAAAACAGTACAGTTCTGCCGCCGCAGGGAAAGGAAACGAATATGATCCTTGTCAAAAAAATACAGATCCCGGGGTTGGAGACCGAACAGCCGCGCCGCCTGTACGTTTATCTCCCGAAGGACTACGAAAAGAGCGATCGGCGATACCCCGTCCTCTACATGTTCGACGGGCACAACGTATTCTACGACCGCCACGCGACCTACGGCAGAAGCTGGGGTTTCCGCGAATATCTCCAAAAAGCGAGGCTTCCGTTGATCCTCGTTGCGGTCGAATGCAATCCGGAGGGATTCAAGCGGCTTTCCGAATACAGCCCGTGGGACTTTTCCGCGCCGCGTCCGGTCGGCGATATCGAAGGCCGCGGCAAGGTGACGATGGACTGGTTCACAACCGTTTTAAAACCGGAAATCGACACAGAATACCGGACGCTGAAGGATCGCGAACACACGATGATCGCCGGCAGTTCGATGGGCGGGCTGATGTCGCTCTATGCCGCAGTGGAATACAACCGGGTCTTCTCCCGTGCAGCGGTGCTTTCGCCGAGTTTATGGGTCTCACCGTCGAAGATGAAGGAGATGATCCGCTCCCATTCGCTGAAAGAACCTACGCGCATCTATATCGATATGGGGACCCGTGAGATCGACCCGAAGCGCAGCGCGCTTGCGGCGATGTTCGACGTTGCCAAAGCGCTTTCCAAGGCAGGCGCGGACGTTTCCGCAAGTGTCATTCCCGGCGCGGAACACAACGAAGCGGCGTGGGAAAAGCGCATCCCCGATTTCATGAAATACCTTTTTGATGAATCCATACAGGCATGAATCCGTTTGAACGCGATTATCGGATCGCATATTCCGATACCGACATGAACCGGCGGCTGCGTTTGTCGCGGCTGTTTACGCTTCTGCAGGAAGCGGCGACCGACCATGCGGCGATCCTCGGCGCGGGACGCGAGAAAACGCTGGACCGCGGGATCCTCTGGATCGTAACGCTGCAGCAGGCGATCATCCATAGAATGCCGGTCTACGACGAGCCTGTGCACTTCGTCACTTGGCCCGGAAAGCCGCGGCATCTGCTGTTTCCGCGCTTCTACCGTGTCACGGATGAGCAGGGAAACGCGCTGATCGAGGCAAGCTCCCTGTGGGCGCTGATGGACGCGGAAACACGCAAAGCGGTCTTTCCCGAGCAATGCGGGATCGCCGTGCCCGGCATGCAGACAGGGCTCGAGTGCGCGCTGCCGCGTCCGCCGCAATCGCCCCAAACAGATGAAACCTCGACCTTTACCGTTCCGTACAGCTACGTTGATCAGAACGGGCATATGAACAACACGCGCTATTTCGATCTTGCGGAGGACTGCATGCCGGATGCGCTGCGCTCGCGGAGGCTCCTTCGTGTGTGCACAGAGTATTCGCGCGAAGCGCGGCTCGACGAACCGATCGCGCTGAAAAGCGAACGGAACGGCGATACATTCCTCCTTGCCGGCGAAAGCGACGGGCAGAAGCTTTTTAAGCTCGCGCTCACCTACGCACCGGACGAACCGTAACCCGTTCAGGAGGAAATGACTATGCAGCTTCGGAACATGACGCTTTATTCCGTCTTTATCCGCAACTTCGGCGGCACGTTCCGCGCCGTCGAATCGGACCTTCCCCGCATCCGCGACCTCGGCGTTGACGCGATCTGGCTTCTCCCGATCCATCCGATCGGGAAGGAAAAGCGCAAGGGCACACTCGGCTCCCCATACGCGATCAGCGATTACCGCGCGATCAATCCGGAATTCGGCACGATGGACGATTTTGTACATCTCTGCGACGCCGCGCACGCGCTGGGGCTCAAGGTTCTGATCGACGTGGTCTACCACCACACCTCGCCGGATTCCGTACTCGTGAAAGCGCATCCGGAATACTTTTACACGAAGCCGGACGGATCGTTCGGCAATCATGTAGGCGATTGGTCCGACATTATCGACCTTGATTTTGACAACCGCGCACTTTGGGACGAGCTCATTGACACGCTTTGCTTCTGGGCACGGTACGTCGACGGCTTCCGCTGCGACGTCGCGGCAATGATCCCTCTCGGCTTCTGGAAGAAAGCAAGAGCGCAGGTGGAGACGGTGCGACCCGGCTGCATCTGGCTTGCCGAATCCATCGAGCACGGATTTATCCGTTATAACCGCATGCAGGGACTTACAGCGCTGTCCGACTCCGAGCTGTATCAGGCGTTCGATATTTGCTACGACTACGATATCTACGAAGACTTTGTCGCGTACGCAAAGGGCGAGATCCCGCTTTCCGCGTACATGAAAGCACTCGAGCGACAGGAAAGCACCTATCCCGCGGATTATGTCAAGCTCCGCTGCACCGAAAACCACGACCGTCCGCGCACCGCAGAACTGTTTCCGGATTGCACGGTCCGCGAGAATTGGCTTGCGTGGAACTTTTTCCAGAAGGGTCTTTCGATGCTCTACTGCGGACAGGAATGGGGCGTTGAAAGAACGCCGTCGCTGTTCGATCCGGACCCGGTCCCGCGCGAAGGCGAGCCGATGCACAAAGCGCTTTTGCAAAAGCTTATCTCCATGAAAAAGGATCCTCTGTTCTCGAGCGGCATATACACCCTCGAAGCGAAGGAAAACGACGTGATCGTTTCGACGTGGACACAGGGAAACCGCAGGGCGGTCGGCGTGTTCAGCATGCGCGCAAAAAGCGTGTCCGTAGAAGTCCCGCTTGCGGACGGCACGTATTCTGAGCTGCTTTCCGGCAAAACGTACACGGTAGAAAACGGAACGGTCGTCTCCTTGGGCAAGCCCCTCGTCTTTCTGATCGGCTGAACGGGTAAAATCCGCAGAAATCATTGCGAACGAATGATAAAGCTGTTATACTGATAAGGATACAGAATTGATTTTCAAAGGAGGAAGCTATGGAATTAACAGAAAAGAAAGCCATCGAAGCGTTTGCCGTGAAAATCCGCATGGCAGCGCTCGAAGCGATCCACTCCATCGGCTCCGGGCATGTCGGCGGCGCGTTAAGCATTTCCGATACGCTGGCTGTGCTGTACGGACGTGAGATGCGTGTAAAACCCGAAGATCCGAAATGGCCGGATCGCGATTACCTCGTCATGTCGAAAGGGCATGCTGGTCCCGCGGTCTACGCGACGCTTGCGTTGAAGGGCTTCTTCCCGTATGAGGAACTGAAGACCCTGAACCGCGGCGGCACACGTCTTCCGAGCCATTGCGACCGCAATAAGACGCCCGGCGTGGATATGACGACCGGTTCTTTGGGGCAGGGTACGTCGCAGGCGGCGGGTCTTGCGCTCGGCAATAAGCTCAAGGGCAGAAGCAACCGCGTCTTTCTGATCGTCGGCGACGGCGAAATGCAGGAAGGACAGTGTTGGGAATCGTTCCTGTTCGCAAGCGCGAAGAAGTTAGGCAACCTCGTCGTGCTCATCGACTGGAACAAGAAACAGCTCGACGGAACCCTTGAAGAGGTCCTCCCGATGGGTGATTTTGTCGCGAAGATGGAAGCGTTCGGGTTCGATACCGTCAAGGTCGACGGCGGCGACGTGGAAGCGATCGCAAACGCTCTGGAGCGCACGAGAAACGGCGGCGACAAGCCCTACGCGATCGTGCTGGATTCGATCAAGGGACACGGCGTTGCCGAGGTCGAAAACACCGCGATGAACCACAGCATGCCGGTGACCGACGAGCGCTTCGAAAACTGGACCGCTGAGCTTAAAACGAAGCTCGCTGCATTGGAGGGCTGAAGCTATGACGAAAATCGTTTATAACGGAGAGATGGACCCGCGTCTTTGCAAGGACGTGATCGGGGCTACGGTTGCGGAGCTTTGCGAAACCGATCCCGACGTGATCTTTCTGGACGCAGACCTTATGAGCTGCTCCGGCACGCTGAAGTGGTCGAAAACGCACACGGACCGCGCGATCGACTGCGGCATTGCCGAATCCAACATGGCGGGCGTCGCGGCAGGGCTTGCCGCCGCGGGATTCAAGCCGATCATCCACAGCTTCGGCACGTTCGCGTCCCGCCGCATCTATGACCAGATCTTCCTGTCCGGCGGCTACGCGAAAAACGACATCACCGTCATCGGCACCGATCCCGGCGTCACCGCGGCGATGAACGGCGGCACGCATATGCCGTTCGAAGACGTCGCGCTGTATAACGCGCTGCCCGGCGCAACCGTGATCGACGCGACCGACCCGACGTGCCTAAAAAGCGTTTTGAAGCAATGCGTCAACCGTCCCGGCATCAAGTACATCCGCGTCGGCAGAAAGCAGTACGCGAAGGTCTATGAAGAAGGAACCGAGCTTCCGATCGGAAAAGCCGTTACGCTCAGAGAAGGCACGGACGTCGCGATCTTTGCCGCGGGCATCATGGTGCACGAAGCGATGAAAGCCGCCGCTTCCCTCAAAGCGCAGGGCGTTTCCTGTGCGGTCATCGACTGCTTTACCGTAAAGCCGATCGACGCGGACGCCGTCGAAGCGTGGGCAAGGAAATGCGGTGCGGTCGTCGTCGCCGAGAACGCAAACCGGCACGGCGGGCTGTACGGCATGATCCTTGAAGTGCTTGCCGAGCGCTGCCCCGTCCCCGCGGCCTGCGTTGCGGTCGAAGACGAGTTCGGCGAAGTCGGCACGGTCGGATATCTTCAGGAACGGTTCGGGCTAACTGCCGCGCACATTGAAGAACAGGTCAAGGCCGTTCTTACCAGAAAGTAAATCAATATAAGGAGTATATACATGGATTACGCAAAAGAATCGCTCCGGTTGCACGGAGAATGGAAGGGCAAGATCGAAGTCATCGCAACGGTTCCCGTCGCCACAAAGGAAGACCTGAGCCTTGCCTACACCCCCGGCGTGGCGCAGCCGTGCCTTGAGATCCAGAAGGACATCAATAAGAGTTATGAGCTGACCCGCCGTCATAACCTCTGCGCGGTCATCACCGACGGCAGCGCGGTTTTGGGTCTCGGCGACATCGGTCCCGAAGCCGGCATGCCTGTTATGGAGGGGAAATGCGTGCTCTTTAAGTCGTTCGGCAACGTCGACGCATTCCCGCTGTGCATCAAGACACACGATGTGGACGAGTTCGTCAACGCAGTGTATCTGCTTTCGGGGTCTTTCGGCGGCATCAACCTCGAGGACATCTCCGCACCGCGCTGCTTTGAGATCGAGCGCAAGCTCAAGGAAAAGTGCGACATCCCGATCTTCCACGACGATCAGCACGGCACCGCCGTCATCACGCTCGCAGGTCTCACGAACGCGCTGAAGGTTGTCGGCAAGAAGAAGGAAGACGTGAAGGTGGTTACCTCCGGCGCAGGCGCGGCAGCGGTCTCGATCGTAAAGCTGCTCCTTTCCGCAGGCTTCCGTCACATCACCATGTGCGACCGCAAAGGCGCGATCTACAAGGGCCGTGAAGGCCTGAACTGGATCAAGGAAGAGATGGCGGAAGTCACAAACCTCGAGCGCAAACCCGGTTCGCTTGCGGATCAGCTTGTCGGCGCAGACGTGTTCATCGGCGTTTCCGCGCCCGGCACGGTCACGACCGAGATGGTAAAGACCATGAATAAAGACGCGATCATCTTTGCCTGCGCGAACCCGACGCCGGAGATCTTCCCGGACGACGCGAAAGCAGGCGGCGCAAAGGTCATCGCAACGGGCAGAAGCGACTTCCCGAACCAGATCAATAACGTCCTTGCGTTCCCGGGCATCTTCCGCGGCACGTTCGACGTTCGCGCAAGCGACATCAATGAAGAAATGAAGATGGCAGCGGCAAAGGCGCTGGCCGATCTCATTTCCGATGAGGAGCTTTCCGCGGATTACATCATCCCGAAAGCGTTCGACGCGCGCGTGGGCAAGGCAGTCGCGGCGGCAGTCGCGGAAGCGGCAAGACGTTCCGGCGTAGCGCGCATCTGAAATAACCCGCAATCGGCATAGCCAAACAAAAACAGCCCGTTCCGTGAAATGCGGAACGGGCTGTTTGTCGTACTGCGGTCAGATTTCCACACTGCCGGATGTAACGTAACGTCCGGACTTACGGTCGAACAACATGATGGAATCACCCGTGAAGCGTATACAAGTCGCGCTGCCGATCGTGTAGATCGTGCCGCCGAACACAACGCCGGTGAGCAGGAATTCGCCCACGCGGATCTTCAATGTGGATTCCATACCGGTTGGCATCGCACCGTAAATCTCGCCTTCGATACCGTCCTTCGAAAGGTTGATGAACTCCGGACGAACGCCGAGCACATAGTCTCCGTCCACGATGACCGGATCGTCCGCAATGGAGGTGTCCTCTTCCTCGACGCGGGCAATGTTGTAGCGAAATACTTCGTCCTTGTTGCCCTTTTCGACATAGCCCTTCTGCTTCGCAAGCTCCGCACGGCGCGCATTTTCGGCTTCGATCGAAGCGTCACGCTCCGCGTTCCACTGCGCCATCGAGATCGGCTCGTTCGGGCGGAAGGTGATCCGGTGATCGCCGAGCAGCTTCATGGTGATGCTGCCGTCTGCGTTCTGTTCGCCGTGCGTTTCGATGAAGTTGATCGAGGGATTGCCGACGAAGTCCGCAACGAACAGGTTGTTCGGGCGGTTGTAGACGGTGAGCGGCGGATCGTATTGCTGCAGAACGCCGTTGTTGATCAGGCAGATCGAGGTCGCAAGTGTCATTGCTTCCATCTGATCATGCGTGACGTAGACAAATGTACTGCCGGTTTCCACATGCAGACGCTGCAGCTCATAACGCATTTCAAGGCGCAGCTTGGCGTCAAGGTTCGAAAGCGGCTCGTCCATGAACAGCACGGAAGGTTCCGGTGCGAGCGTTCTTGCAATTGCAACGCGCTGCTGCTGACCGCCGGAAAGCTCCGCGGGGTAACGGTCCATGAACATGCCGATTTTGACGATGCGGCTTACTCTGCGGACCGCAAGATCGACCTCTTCCTTCGTCAGCTTGCGCTTTGTGACGATCGGCTTGCCGTCCTTCAGAACGCGGAAGTCCTCATCAAGTGTCTCGCCCTTGCCTTTGTGCTGTTCGATCGCAGCGTTCAGCTTTGTACCGAGCTCCTTTCGGATCGTCTCCGCCTTGCCGACATCGTTTTCAAGCCCGTAGCCCAAAAGCGTTTTTGCGGTCATCATGGAGATCGTATAGGTATCGATCAGCTTGATATACGCCTTTTTCTTGTCGATCGTACCGCTCTTGTCACGGCAATCGTTGATGACGTCCGCAACGCCCTTCGGATCCTTCAGGATCTCGGCAAGGCGTGCGTAGTTCTTCGCCGAATAGTCGAATGTCTCCTTCGGTTCGTTGATGTTCTTGAGACCGAATGCGATGTTCTCATAAACGGTCATGTTGGGCCACAGCGCATAGTTCTGGAACAGGAAGCCGACCTTGCGCTTGTTGGCGGGAATGTTGATGCCCGCAGCGCTGTCAAACACAACCTTATCGCCGATCGTAATGCGGCCTTCTGTGGGCGTTTCGAGTCCCGCAATCATGCGGAGCGTCGTCGTCTTGCCGCAGCCGGACGGACCCAGCAGCGTGACGAACGCGTTGTCTTCAATGACGAGATTCAAATTCTCGACTGCGTAGAATTTCTTCCAGCGTTTTGTGATGTTTTCCAATACGATTTTCGGCATAATTAACCTCCGATGCCTTCATCCAGGCTTGCGCCGGTGACTTTGTTGACGACTGTATTGAAGATCAGGATCGTGACGATCAGGATCAGGTTGATACCGCTTGAGAACGCGTACAGACCCATTTCATCGAAATAGTCCAGCGTCGTGGAGAGAATATAGCCCTGCGTACACAGAAGCATGAACAGGGACAACTCGCGAAGACACGTCATAAACGGCAGCATGAACCCGCTGATAATCGAGGATTTCTGAATCGGGACGATGATGCGGAACATGCGTTTGAACCACGGAATATCCTGAATAATCGCCGCCTCCTCAATCTCGCCGGAAAGCTGCAGCATCGAGTTCAGCGACGCGCGGCTCGCAAACGGGATATACTTTACGGTACCGACGATGATCAGCAGCCAATAGGTGTTGAACAGGTTGACGTACTTGTTCGAGAACAGAATGAAGAACGCGACGCCGACCGCGATGGAAGGCATCAGGTACGGCAGAAACGCAATGTTGTTGACATAGTTCGCCCACTTATTGCGGCGGTTTTTCGAAACCGCATAGCCGATCAGCGTGCCGATTGTGCCGGCGGTCAGAGCGCAGGCAACGGAGACGAGCAGCGTGCCGCCGTAAGCATGCCAGATTGTCTTGTTATACAGCATGCCCTGCTGACCGTACATACCGTTTTCGGTGACGTTTTCGGCGGTGATCCACCACTTGGTCGTAAGGTTCTGAATGTTTCCCGTATACAGGAAGCTGTAGTCGCCCGGATTCGGCAAAAACGTTTCGAATGCGAACGAAATGATCGGATAGATGCTCGTGAAAAACGTGATGACGATGAAGATCACGCCGATCACATACTTGCCGGCGTTGCCGAGATTGAAACGCGAGATCTGCCCGGACTTGCCCGTGACGGTCGTATAGCTCTTGCGGCTCTTCAAAGTGAGCTGATTTGCCAGCAGGATCGCGACACCGAAGACCATCATGATGATCGCAAGGATACTCGCCTCGCCCGTACGGGAGCTGTTCAGCGAGATATACTTGGTCGACAGCGTCTCAAAGTTCAGATAATGCGGAACCGGATAGCTGCCCATCGCGCTGCCGAACACCAGCAGGATCGTGGAAAGGATCGCGGGCTTGATCATCGGAAGCGTAATGCGGAACATCGTCTTCCAGCGCGGCGTGTCAAGGATCGTAGCCGCTTCTTCAAGATTGGCGTCCATATTGCGGAAGATGCCGCCGATCAGAATGTAAGCAAACGGGGCGTAATGGAGACCGAGCACCATCGCCGACGGGAACAGACCCTGACACCACCATGCCGGCATCGTGATATGGAATACCGACGCCAGAAGTCCGTCCGCGCTGTGCGTCACTGCATTGGAATAAAACAGGTTCTTCCAGACGACCGCAAGCGTCCACTGCGGCATGATGTACGGGAAGATAAAGATGGAGCTTAAATATTTGCGGAACTTCAGATTGGTTCTTGTGATCAAAAACGCAAAGACACCGCCGAATATGATCGAGACCACACAGGAGATCGTGGACAGCAGCAGCGTGTTCAGAAGCGGCGTCCAAAGATTTGTCTTTGCGGTTCTCGATGTGAACAAATCGACGTAGTTGGCAAACGTGTATCCGCTCGATTTTCCGGACAGATTGGCGTCGATCGTTCCTGGGTGGATCGTGATCGTATCCTTTGCGATCGCTACGATCGGCGCGACGGTCGTAACCGTCAGAACGATGCCGAGAATCAACAGAATGATGTTTTGCGGTTTTGAGAAAAATGTTTTCAGCTTATTGAGCCGAATACGCCGTTTCATGGCGCGTGTGGGTGCGGCTGTCTGCACGTTTTTCCCCCCTTATTCCATCGGAGGCGCCCTAAATCCCTTAAGGCGCCTCCGATAATTTCGATCGTTACAATGATTATTCGGGCTTATACTTCGTCAGCATCTCGATCCAGGAACCGACGGTGAACGCAACGGATGCGCAGTATGCCGGATCCTCAATGACGAGCTGGCCTTCATTGACCCACCAATCATAGCCGCGGTCGTTCTTGCAGTCGAACTCAACCTCGCCGGCTTCGTTCATGCCGCCCTTGCTGTGACCGTACTTCTCCTCGGTGCCCGCCGCAACGGTCGGGTTGGAGGAATAGCCGCCCATATCCTTGCCCCATGCGGAGAAGCCGTCAACGGTGCAGGTGATGTAAGCGATGAACGCGCACGCAGTCCACGGAAGCGGGCTGTTGTCCGGCACGAACATGTAGTGGCAGTAGCCGTAGCCGCCGATGCCCTCGAAGCCGTCCTGATACGCCGCGACCTTGATGTTGTTCTTGGAAACGGTGTCGGACTCCTCAACGGAACGGAGCTTGGAGTAAACAAGCAAACCGAACTGATCGGTTGCGGAAGAGGAGACCAGCGTGTTGCAGATCGGGCCGTCATCTTCGACTGCCATGTAGCTCTCTACCCACAGCTTGATCCAAGCAAGCGCGTAAGCGCCGTTTGCGCCGAGGCCGAGGTCCTTCGCATCCGCTTCGAGAGACTCGATGACGGGCTTGAAGTATGCCTGCTTGTCTGCGTCGAGCTTGTCAAACGCTTCCTTCAGATAGCCCGCGTACTTCTCCTGCGTGAGCATGTAGAGGAAGTTCTTGCCGACGATTTCGGAGTCGACGTCCATGAACAGACCGTGCTCACCCTCTGCGACGAAGTCCCAGCAGTTGGTGAACGTCTTCGTTCCGGTGCAGTTGTACTCGAAGACCTTGTTCAGCGTCTGCAGCGGCAGATAGCCCTTGTAGTCCTCTGCCTTGATACCGTTTGCATTCGCCCAATCGAGCGGAATGAACGTATCGAGGATGCCGGTCTTTACCATCTTGCTCTCGATCTGGTTGCCGTCCTGGATCAGGGTGACCGCAAAGGTGCCCTTGTCCTTCAGCGAGTCGGCGGTGAGCTGATCGAAGATCTTGTTGTTCTTCGGCTGCTGCCATTCGAAGTTCAGCGTGTAGTTCGGATCAATGGTCTGAAGATACTCGATGAACAACGGAAGAGCGGACTTGCCGCGGCTGGAGTTGCCCACGCCGTAGAAGGTCGCGCCGTTGGATTCCTCAATCGCCTTCTTGGCAAGCTCTTCGAGCGTCATGCCCTGTGCTTCTTTGATGACCTGCTTTACAGCAGAATCTTCGCCTGTGGTAGCAGGTGTGGCGGAACCGCCGCACGCGACAAGTCCGAGAACCATCACCAGTGCCAGCATCATAGCGACAAACTTTTTCATGATTTCCCTCCTGATTTTTCTTTACGGATCATCTCCGTACCCGCATATTATCGCATATTTTTCTCAAAATGTACAGAGGTTTTTGATTCTTCTTACATTTTTATTCAGCTGTTGTTCTTTTTACCGTTCCGTGCTATACTGAAAAATAAAGACATTTGGGGGAGGATTTCCCGATGAAGCCGACCGAAACGGCCATTTTCTGCGATCTGGACGGTACCCTGTTCGACCATACCGGCGCGGTTTCCGATCAAAACCGGTCCGCGATCCGCCGCTACACCGAAGCAGGCGGGCTGTTTGCGATCGCAACCGGACGCTGTCCCGGCAATATGATGGAATACCTTGACGGTGTAGCATTCAATGCCCCGAGCATTGTTCTGAACGGCGCCGGTGTCTATGACCGAGGGCATGACCGGTTTTTATACACGCAGTTTGCCGACCGTGAGGCGATTGCAGACGTCCTGTTCGAATGCCGCTCGCATCATCCCTCGCTTGATCTGCAGGTCTATACGGAGCGCGATATTCTCTACGTTTCTCCCAAGGAAACCGTGAACCGGGCGTTTTGGGAGCTGCACCGCTCCAGTCATTTTGTCAGCATCGAGGAGGCCCTGCGTGTGCCGTGGTTCAAATCGCTGTTGTTCGGTCCGCGAAAAGAGCTTGCCGAAATCGAAGCGTTCCTGATCCGGCGCGGTCTTGCCGACCGGTTCGACCGCGTTTATGCATCCACCGACATCGTGCCCGGACAGGAGTATCTTGAGCTTTTGCCCAAAGGCGTCAACAAGGGCACCGCACTGCACGAATGCCGCGCTCTCCCATGCTATCGGGATCGCACGCTGATCGCGATCGGCGATTATAACAACGACCTGGAGCTTTTACGGGAAGCGGACATCAAGGCGTCCCCGGCGAATGCGAACGACGCGGTCAAAGCGATCACGGACGTCTTTTTACCGTCAAACAATGACAGCGCCGTCGCAGCATTGATCGACCGACTCGAACATATGGAAGCGCACGTATGAAACAACTGTTTTTCGCTTCTATGAATCCTTGCCAAAAAACGCATAAGCGGGCGATTCGCCCGCTTTTTTATTATTGACCTTCTGCGTGCAGCAGCGTAACAGCGTAACAGCGTTACAACGTAACATATATTGTATATCTATATATAATCGGTCATCTATCTGTTACGATGTTACGATGTTACGCATAACACGCACACCCCCTCCGTTACACGGAACAGAGATCGTTCAGATCTCAAGCGTCAGGTTTTTGCCGGTGATGCCGACAAACGCACCCTTCTCCGCCTGCGGAGAATCCGGATGGCAGATGAGCCACTTATTGCGCATCCAGAGAAGTCCCTCCTCTCCCGGCGCGGACGTGTTCACCGATTCCAAAGGCGCGTTGGTGCCGCGTTCCAATACAACAAGGCAGTTGAAGCCGGTATTCTGTATCCGGCACGGCGCAAAGTGCAACACGCGCGGATGGATCTCAACGAGCGTTTCGGGCGGCAGATAAAAGCCCTTCACGCCCCTCGAATCAAGCGTGCGGTTACAGACATCTTCGGGCAGTGCCAAAAGCAGAACGAGTCCGGTCGTGGAGTAGTTGACCTCGCTGCATTTATGATACTCCTCGGCGTTCAGCGTAAATCCTCTGCCGTTACAGAAGCCCGCCTGGATCGGCATGCCGCCGTAAACGGTGCGTCCGATCTCTTTGATCGCGTCAAGCGCTTCCAGCGCGGGATCGCCTGCGACGTACCGGTTGCCGCTTTCGGGGATGCCGGTCTGTTCCATCGCACGGGAAAGCGCGGCGGTATCGGCGCAGGGCAGGATCCGCCCGTAAGGCGCGAATGCCGGATCGGTCACGGAAAACAACGGCAGATTTGGGTTCTTATGTTGAAGCTGTTCAAGGATCGTCATTCGATCATACCTCCGTTTTTGTAAAAGTGGATCGTGTACAGAAGTCCCGCCGCAAGAGACTCCAGCTGTCCGTTAAAACGGCTTTTCTCCATCGGCGCCGCATGCGCGGCATCCACGCCGACGTCCATTTCCGCCGAAAGGCGCGACATAAAATACGGATGCTCGAAGATCTCGCCGTACAGCACGAGCTTTCCGGGGTCGAGGAGATACACGACGCTTTTCAGCGCATCCGCAAGCGCCTCTGCCGCGCGGTCCGCAATTTTTGATGCGCCTGCGTCGCCGCCGCGCGCCGCGTCTAAAACGAGTGCGGTCGTTACCGCGTCCCTGTCGCCGTTTGTCAGCTTCCATAGCAGCGGCGTTTCCGTTTCGGAGAGGATCGTCTGTGCATCCTCACGGATCGCCGCCGGAGACGCGATCGTTTCAAGACATCCGGATTTTCCGCAGTGGCACGGCTTGCCCCCGCGCCGGATCACCGGGATATGCCCGATCTCCGCGCACTGCCGCCGATCGCCCTCAAAAACCTCATCGCCCGCGGAGAACGCCGCACCGATGCCCGAGCCGCACCGCAGGAAAAAAATGCTTTCCGGCTGTTCCTCGCCGGATAAAAACATCTGCGCCGATAAAAGCGCACGGACGTTGTTCGAAAGTACCGTGGGATAGCCTGTGTGCGTTTCGAACCGATCGCAAATCGGAAAATCCGCCGTATCGAGCGCATCGAAGCTCGTCTTGACGGTGCGTCCGTCCGTCCCGATCACGCCGCGTACGGCGATCCCCAGCCCGAGGATCATTTCGCGTTCGATGCGGTTTTGGGCAGCGAGCGCCGTCAGCCGTTCGGAAAGCACCCGCACCGTTTCCTCTGCTGGCGCTTTGATCGGTATCGGCACGGTTTCGGTAACCATTACTTCCCCGTCCGTTCGCACGGCGGACAGAATCGCTTTTCCGAGCCCGATCGACACGCCCAGCGTACAGAACGAATCGGTTTTCAGCCGCAGCGTGATCTCACGCCGACCCGCGCCGTCGGACGGCTTGGCCCCCTCCTCGTAGACAAGTCCCTCGCCGATCAGCTCCCCGACGATCTTCGTCATTGCCGCGGGGGTCAGTCCGAGCATTGCCGCAAGGCGCTTCCTTGAAAGTCCGCCGTACCGGTGCAGGCACATGAGCACCGCGGCGCGGTTCTGCCGTTTCAGACCGATCATGTTGTCGCCTTCGGTCCGCATTTATGCGTCCTCCCTTTTTTCCGGATGAAGCTTTTCGCGAAGCAGAATGATCACAGCGCCTAAGAGCACCACGCCGATCCCGACAAGCTTCCATACCGTCGGCTCCTCGCCGAGAAACAGTACGCCGACGATACAGCTCAAAACCGGCATCAAAAGAAGCCAAAGCTTTACGATCCACACCTCGTGATGTTTGAGGTTCCGGTAGTAGAAGAAATAGATGCCCGTCTGCGCAAGTCCGCCGAGTGCCACAAACCACCAGAAGCCCGGCGTTTCGGAGGGTTTCAATGCCGCAAGATCCCCACGGGAGACCGCAAAGAGCGCGAACAGCAGCAGTACGACAAAGTTATTGTAATACGAGATCGTGTCGGCTTTCTGCCCGTGTCTGTCCTGCGCCGCCTTGATGATGAATGCATTCGCGGTCACGCATGCCGCGCTTGCGATAAAGAACAGGTCCGTCGGTCGGAAGGTCAGTTCCTTAAAATCCAGTCCAAGCACAAGCAGCACGCCAAGGAGCATCAGCAGCGTACCGATCCAGTCAGTGGCATAGAGGCGCTTTCGATAGATCGCGACGGTCAAAAGATTTACCATCAGCACGTCGGTTTTCAAAAGTGCGGTCCCCGTGCCGAGCGACCCGCCGTTTGCATAGCCGAGGTTTGCGAACAGGTCCAGAAGAAACCCGAACACGCCGATGATGACGAGGAGCACCGTCGTCTTCCCCTGCCGGAACAGATCACGGAAACCGCCGGTAACCGCAAGCTGCACGGTCAGAAAGACGAGCGCCGCCGCGCGCAGCAAAAAGCCCGCCGCGTACGGGGATCCCGTCCGGTCCACCATGTATTTGCTGACTGCATAGTAGATCGTCCACGCGATCACCATGCCGGCGATCATGCCGACGTCCTTCGTCCGTCCCTTCATTGCAGTGCTTCGAACATACGCCGCAAGGCGTTTTCGTCCATCGGGACCGGGTTGTTGCTCATCAGCGGATGCTTCGCCGCGTCGCGGCAGAGCTTATCAAGGTCGACCTCGCCGAGGTCTGAAAGCGTCATGCGTAATCCCGCAAGCTGTTTCAGCGCTCTGATCCGGTCCGCAAGCTCGTCCGTTCCGGAAAGGCCGACGCGGCGGGCAAGCAGCGTGAGCCGCTCGTCCGCGTTGATGCGCACAAAGCTGTCGAGCGTGAACGCGCACGCCTCGCCGTGCGGCAGATGGTAATCCTCACTCAAAGGATAGCTGCATGCATGGCTTCCCGCGGTTTTCGGAAGCGCGAAGCTCATGCCGCCGAGCAAAGCCGCAAGCGACATGTTTTCGCGTGCCGCAAGATTTGTCCCGTCTCGGTACGCCGTTTCGAGGTTTTCGAGTACAAGCCGCACCGCCTCGATCGCGCAAAGGTCCGAGATCGGCTGATGATTCTTGCTCCAGTAGCCCTCCAGCGCATGCGCCATTGCGTCAAGCCCGGTGTTCATCGTCGTGCGCGGCGGCACAGTCACGGTCAATGCGGGATCGACGATCGCGAGCGTCGGCATAAAGACCGGGTTGTTGATCGTCTTCTTTTCCCTGTCGTGGCTGATGACCGAGACCTGCGTGACCTCGCTGCCGGTGCCTGCGGTGGTCGGGACCGCGATCATCGGAAAACGTGTTTCGGGGAACGGCGTTTCACCTTTGAAGCACGCAAGCGCGTCGGCGTTTTCCCGTGCGATCGCCGCCGTGAACTTTGCCGTATCCATAGTGCTGCCGCCGCCGACGCCGACGATCGCGTCGACCTGCGCTTTGCGCGCGAGGCGCGTCGCTTCGATCACGCCGGAAAGCTTTGGATTCTCCTCCACGTCCGAAAAGACCGCCGCGATCTCCGGGATCTCTTTCTGCATCGTTTCGACGGTCGCGCGTAAAAACCGGTCGCAGACGACGAGGCAGTGGCTTGCGCCGAGGGTTCTGATCTCCTCGCCCAAGCTTTGGATGCTGCCCGTGCCGAAACGGATTCTGACCGGCTGCCGATACAGAAACTCAAGCGCCATAGATGCCGTCCTCGATCTTTTGGACTTCTGCGGAAAACTTATGCATGTTCACCGCGCGCCAGTCCTCAAGCCCCTCGCACCATTCGGTATTGAGGAACGCCTTGACCATCTCGATCGCCATCTCGGGTCCGACGATCCAGCCGCCCATGCACAGCACGTTCGCGTTGTTGATCGCGCGCGCCATTCTCGCCGAATAGACGCCCTCGCACGCAACGGCGTGAACGCCCTTGAACTTATTGGACACAACGCACATGCCCGCGCCGGTGCCGCAGATCAGGATCGCCTTTTCATAAGTACCGTTCTGCACGAACGGCGCGACGTCGCTCGCCACGCGGTAGTAGGGATGGACTTCATTGAGATCTACGGTACCGAGGTCGTCAAACGCGACGCCCGCCTCGGTAAGGTATGCCTTGATCGCTTCCTTGACGGCAAAGCCGGATTTATCGCTTCCGATTGCAAGTTTCATAAGATTCTCCTCCTTCATTATTTGATCTTTTCAGTAATCAGCGCGGAAGAATGATTGACCTTCACCTCATCCGCCGCCCGACGGCGTCACCTTCCCCATCAAGGGGAAGGCTTTTGGGGGTACAAATGCAGAGACTTCTCCCCCTTTAGTGTGGAGAAGCTCCGCGAAGCGGTGATGAGGGGGTCCTTCTTCCTCTCATTTGAGCGCGACCGCTTCCCGTGCGGTCTTGATGATGTTTTCTTTTGTCAATCCCATCGTTTCCTTGAGGTACGGGAGTTTGCCGACTTCGCCGAAGCGATCCTGAACGCCGACCGATTTTACCGGGATCTTTTCCGCCGCGAGCGTTTCGAGCACCGCGGAACCGAGCCCGCCGATGACGTTGTGGTTTTCCACCGTCAGCACGGCATGGGTCTTCCTTGCCGATGCAAGCACCGTTTCGCGGTCGATCGGCTTGATCGTATGGACGTTGATCACTTCGCAGGAGACGCCCTCCTTTTCAAGCGCGTCCGCCGCGTCCAGCGCGTCCTTTGTCAGCATGCCGGAGACAAAGATCGAAAGGTCCGTGCCCTCTTTGAGCGTATCCGCCTTGAACAGATCGAACTTGTAATCCGCGGGAAATACGTCGGGCAGTTCCTTTCGGAACAGGCGCACGTAGACCGCGCCGTCATAGTCGTTCAGCACCGGCATGGCTGCCTTTAGCTGCACGCCGTCGACCGGCTCGAAGATCACGAGCTCCGGGATCGAGCGCAGCACGCCGATATCCTCCATGCTCATGTGCGTACCGCCGTTCAGCTCCGCCGAGATGCCCGGGTCGGTGCCGACGATCTTCACGTTCTGCTTTGCGTACGCGATCGAGATCGCGATCTGATCGCAGATGCGGCGCGAGGCAAACGGCGTAAAGCTTTCGATCCACGGCTTAAATCCGTAGCTACTAAGTCCCGCCGCGATCGACGCCATGTTTTGCTCCGCGACGCCGCAGTCAAAGATCTGCGTACCGTAGAACTGTTTGCGAAGTCCCACCGTGCCGCTCGCCTTTGCAAGATCCGCATCCAGAAGCACGACATGTTTGTCCGCTTCCATGAGCTGTTTCAGACATTCTGCATAAATAGCCCGCATTTCCATGGTCATGCCTCCCCTCTGATCTCGCGGATCGCTGCTTCCGCCTGCTCCGCTGTGACATTCGTGTTGTGGTTGCCTGCGCCGAGCTCCTCGATCCATTTGACGCCGCAGCCCTTCTTGGTGTTCAGGATCACCATCGTGGGCTTACCGGAACCGATGCCGAGCTTTGCGTGCTGTACCGCAGCGGAAACTTCGTCGATGTCGTTGCCGTCCTCGACGTCGATCACGTTCCAGCCGAATGCTCTCCATTTTTCGTCCAAAGGCGCAATGCCATTGACTTCTTCGACCGTGCCGTCGATCTGCAGCTTGTTATAGTCGGTAAAGGCGATCAGATTGTCGAGCTTTTTGCTTGCCGCGAACATTGCCGCTTCCCAGATCTGTCCCTCCTGCGTTTCGCCGTCGCCGATCAACGCATAGATCGTCGCCCCGTCATTCTCGAGCTTACTGCCCAATGCGACGCCCACCGCGCAGGAAAAGCCCTGTCCGAGGGAGCCCGTCGTCATGTCGATGCCCGTGGTGCGGTTCATGTCGCAATGGCTCGGCAGGTTCGTGCCGCCCTGATTCAGCGTCAGAAGCGCCGCCTTATCGAAATAGCCGCGGTTAGCAAGCGTCGCGTACACCGCGGGACCCGCGTGTCCCTTGGAGCAGATGAAGCGGTCGCGTCCCGCCTTTTTCGGCTCGTTCGGGTCGATGTTCATTGCTTCAAAATACAGTACCGTCAATAGCTCAACGACCGAAAGGCAGCCGCCGATGTGCCCGACGCCGAGGTGTCCGATGCAGGTTAATACGTCGCAGCGGATATCCTTTGCGATCTCCCGTAAATTCTGTTCCAAATCCCTGTTCTCCTTCTATTTAATTAATTTTGTTAACCAAATGTATTTTATCTTTACGTACGGTCGTTGTCAAGGGAAAAAGCATTGACTTTCAACCGTCTTTGGATTATGATTGGTTAAAAGATTGAATCAATTCAAAGGAGAACGATCCATGAAGGAATTCACCCCCGTTTACGTTCCGGTCGGCGTCGGCACATTTCATATGGAAAGCGCCGAGGACGCGTTTGTCCGCTCGTGCGCCGCGCTGAAGGCGCTTGACGACCGCTTTGTCTGTCCCGCGGAAAAGCTGCTTTCGGTCGATGCGCTGAAGGCGTATCTCGAGCCGCTTTCCCCCGATCTCATCGTCTTTCAGAACCTGACCTTTGCAAACGCCGCCTATATGTCCGAGGTGCTTCGCCGTGTGAACTGCCCCATCGTCCTCTGGACGCTTCGTGAGCCGGTCATCGACGGCGGACGGCTTCGGCTGAACTCGCTTACCGGCGCGTACTCCGCGGCGAACACGCTCCGCGCGTTCAACGACCGTCCGTTCCTCTACGTGTTCGGCGCGCCGGAGGAGGCGCGGGTGAAAGAAGAACTCAACGCGGCGATCTCGGCGGCGTCCGTCATGCACGCCATGCGCTCTTTGAAGATCGCGGCGATCGGACACACCCCGCAGGGCTTCGGCTTCGGCCGCGCGCTCGATACGGAAATGATGAACACCTTCGGCGCGGAGCTTGTTTCGATCGAAGCGCGGGAGCTCATTGACCGCGCAAAGAACTATACCGACGAAGAATGCAAGCCGTATCTTGAAAAGACCGCCTGCGCGACCTGCGGACTGGACTGCACGCCCGAAAAGAACCGTCTCGACCACGCGCGGCTCTATAAAGCGTACAGCGACTGGATCAAAGAAAACAACGTCGATGCGCTCGCGTCGCGCTGCTGGCCGGACTTTTTCACCGCGTTCGGCACACCAGTGTGCACGGTGCTTTCCATGCTGAATGACGACGGCATTGCGTCCGCCTGCGAAGCCGATATCTACGGCGCGCTGTCCATGTGGGTGGGCATGCGGCTTTCCGGCGCTCCCGTCTTTTTCGGCGATCCGGTCTCGCTGGATGAGGGTGAAAACACGATCACGTTCTGGCACTGCGGCGCGGCGGCGTGCTCCATGGCGCGCAAGGACACCGGCGCGGTCGTCGGCGTGCATCCGAACCGCAAGATCGGTCCCGCCATGGATTTCGGCTGTGAAGCGTTTGACGGCGCGACGGTCTTCCGCATCGGTCGTGAGCCGGACGGCAGTTTCCGGTTCTTTCTCACCGAAGGCACGGCGCTCGACAAGCCGAAGCAGTTTACCGGCACGAGCATCGTGATCAAAACCGACAGCCCCGCCCGCGAGATCGTTGAAGACAGCGTGCAGGACGGCTTTGAGCCGCATTTCGTCGTGATCCGGGGGCGTCACGCAAAGACGCTCGAAGCGCTTGCGAACTATTACGAATTCCCGGTCTATCGGTACTGAGCCATGATCACCGATTCTTTTGACAACAGATCGGAACCGCTGTTCACACCCGAACAGTTTCTCGGTCCGCAAAAGCACTTGTGCGATATCTGCATCCTGACCTTTTCGCACGTCATCTTAAAGGAGCTGCAGACGCGCTTTGCGCTGCGCGAGATCGGCAGTCTCGATTCCGCCAACGGCAGCCGCCCGGTCTATGCGTTTGAACTCGGCGGCATGACGCTTGCGGTGCTGCTCTGCGGCATCGGCTCGACCATTGCCGGGAACGACGTGATCGAGCTGAACTGGGAGATCGGCGCGACGAAGTTCATCCTGTTCGGCTCGGCGGGCAACCTGAACCGCGAAGCAACGACGGGAAAATACGTGATCCCGACCGAAGCGTACCGCGACGAAGGCATGTCCTATCACTACGCCCCGCCCGCAGACTATATCGCGATCAAAAACGCGGACAAACTCGCGGCGATGTTTGACGAGCTGCGTTTGCCGTACGTCAAGGGACGCGTGTGGACGACCGACGCGTTCTACCGCGAGACGCGAGATCTGGTCGCGGCGCGGCAGAAAGAGGGCTGTCTCGCCGTCGAAATGGAGCTTGCTGGCGTCGAAGCCGTCTGTGATTTTTACGGCTTCGAGCTGTATAATTTCCTTGTCACGGGCGATGTCTTAGACGCACCGGTCTATGAAAACGGCGAGCTTCGCTCTGCAAACCACGATCTGGACAAGCTCGATATCGCGCTTGAGATCGCAAAGCGGATCTGATGGAAAGGGACGATCACTACCCCTCAGTCTGCTTCGCAGCCAGCTCCCCTGACAAAGGGAGCTTGACGCAGCAGAGTTTTCGACCCGCCCTTGTCAGGGAAGAGATGGCGACGCGCGATTTGACGCGCGACGGCACATCTGTAACGCAGCGCAGCGGAGTGGTTACGTCAGCGTCAGCTGACGGAAGGGTGGTCCGGTTTATATGACGGTTCTTCCCCGTCAGGCGAAAACCGATAAGCATGGAAAACGGCACGGATCGATCCGTGCCGTTTTGTTCTTTATGTCCAGATTGCGCTGTCTTCGCGCAGAACCTTTTCTTTTTCGACTTGAAGCTCTTCGACGCGTTTCTTGGAAAGCGGATAGACAAACCGCAGGATGATGAACACCAGCAGGAACAGCACCGCCGGGATAAGCGCCGAGGAGTTGTACATATGATCCAGCACCTCCGTCGTGATGTTCTCCTCATTCAGAACGTTGTTGGTATAGCCGATGTTCAGCAGAACTGAATTGATCAGAATTGCAGCGATGGTCTGTCCGAGTTTACGCATGAAGGAATAGAAAGAGTAGCTGGTCGCCTCGTCGTGAATATGATACTTGACCTCGTTATAATCGATTGCGTCGGTTGCGAGTGCCCAGATCAGCAGGAAGATGAACGCCGTGCCGAATCCCGTCATCAGGCAGAATGCCAGATAGACGAACACATTATGCGTATGCATGAAGAACAGCACGAAGTTGACAATCGCTGCGAACAGAACGCCATATGCGCAGACGTCGCGGCGGCCGAACCGATTGCCGAGCTTGGTTGCAAAGAACATAACGACCGCGACCGGCAGATAGATGCAGACCTGCGACACCATGAACAGCGAGCTTTCGAAATAATAGTCGAACAGATAGGAATAATATCCCGTCTGGAACATCTGCGCCGCAAGGAACAGCATGGAAGCAATGCATACGGCAACGAACGGACGGCTCTTCAGAAGGGTCTTGATGACCTTCATGGTCTGCCCCTTCTGCTTCGGCACCGGCGTGTAGGAGACACGTTCCTTGCTCCATGCATAGCACAGGAAGTACGCGACGACGGACAGCACCGCAATGGCGATAACGCCGATCAGCGTGCGGGTGTAGTCCATGTGACGGTTTCCCTTTTCGCCGACCACGGCAAAGAAACTGATCAGAGCCATTGCGGGAAGGGCGCCGAACGTAGAACCGATCGAGCGGAACACGGACAGCGTGGAACGCTCCTTATCGTTTGACGTGATAACCTGCGCCATCGAACCGTACGGAATGTTGATGCAGGTATAAAGCATGCCGAACAGGATATACGTGATGTATGCGTAGATCAGATATCCAGTCTGCGAAAGTCCTTCAAACTTGACAAACATCAGAACCGCGGAAGCCGCGACCGGAATCGCAAAATACTTGATCCAGCGACGGTAACGCCCGTCCTGTTTCACTTTTGCACCGTCGATCAGTCGTCCCCAGATGGGATCGTTGATTGCGTCCCAGATACGGGCAACGATCATCATCACCATGATGTTGACGATGCCGATCTGTAGAATGTCCGTGTAGAAACGCTGCAGCACGCTCTGCACAAGCCCGAACACGAGACAGGAACCGACGTCGCCGAACGCGTAGCCGAGCTTGTCCTTCATCCGGATCCCGCTCGTGCGGGAAATGTAAGACTCCATGAATTTACCCTCCGCTATTTATTTTTGTTCAAATCCGCAGCGCGGCGGAACAGATCCGAGTATGTGCTGTTCTTCTTGTAGAACACCGGCGTGGTTCCCAAAGGCGCGGGCACGGTGTACTCCGCTTCGCCCGCAAATTCCTTGCCGGTCCAGAAGTCGATCCATTCGCCCTTTGGGAGGAACACCTTGCGCGTCTTTGCGTGGCGCTTGATGACAGGACAGACGAAAAGGTCTTCCCCGAGGAAATAGCTGTACATATCATGGCTTGCGCCGTAGTCCATTGCCTCATAGAAATCCGGACGCATGGCGGGAAGTCCCGATTTTGCGAGTTCCTCACAATGCCTGATGTACGGCTTTAATGCAACGTGGATGTTGGTGAGCCGCACCGTATGCGCCTTTACCTTCTCGGCATCGAACTGGGCGTTCGCCCACGGACGGATCGATTCGTGGCTGCGCATCAGAAGCGAGAACGTGCACATCTCCATCCAGCGGATGAACAGCTCCTCATTCCGTTTCATCTTCCCGAACGAGAAGAACCCGCCGACGTCGCAATGGATCATCGGCACGCCGGAAAAGCCCAAAGAAAAGCTTGCGGGCATGACGCACGGCATGCCGTAGTCCTTTGTCGTATCGGTGTGCTGATCGCCGTTCCACAGCACCGGCGCATAGGTCTGAATACCTACGTAGCCCGATCGCATGAAGAACATGATATCTTCTTTTCCGTACTCCTCCACCGCCTCGCGGTTCAGCTTTGCCCAAAGCACCGGCCAGTAGTTATGAAGCTCCTTCGGATCGCCGTTATGAAGCACGCAGTCGACCGGCAGATACTCGCCGAAGTCCGCCATCCAGCCGGATACGCCGAGATCGAGCATATTCTTTTTGATGAGAACGTCCTTTGTGAACCGCACCGCCTCGGGATTGGTGAGGTCGAGCATGCCCGCGTCGAAGGTCGTTGACTTGATGTGATAGACGCTGCCGTCCTTGCGCGTGATCAGGTACCCTTTCTTTTTGCACTCGTTATACAGCCGGCTGTCCTTAACAAGATACGGATTGATGTACGCAAGGAAGCGCACGCCGCGGGCATTCAGCTTTTCGATCGCGCCTTTCAGATCGGGATAGAGGTTGTCGTCGACCTCCCAGTTCCACCAGACCTGTTTGCCCATGACCGTGCGGTTTTCGCCGGACCAGTCCTGGCTCCAGACGCCCGAAATCTTTGCGCCGGCGTCAAGCATCCCGAAGGCTTTTTCAAGGATCGTCTGTGTGCCGCCCTGAATGCCGAGGATCATGCCGTCAAAGCACCAGTCGGGCAGATACTGCCGGTTTTCAACCTCCTTTGCGTACGACAGCAGCAGCGCGTCGTAGCTTTCGCCGAACGTGACGGTCATGGACTGCGGACACGCGTCGAACACGAAGGTGTACGCGTCGTCGCCGAACGTCGAAATGCCGTCGGACGCGGTGTCGAAACGGATCATCCGTCCCTTGTCCGTCACGAAAACAGGCATCGGCGCGTAGCTGCCGATCGCCGAATGCGGCTTTTCGTGATAGAGGAAACGCGGCAAAAGCGCCTTCTCGATGACCGTTTTTGCCTTGATATGCTCGGACACGAAGTTCACGACCGCTTCGCCGCGAAGATTCGTCTTGCGATACTGCTCGCCGCCGCCGAACACGGCTTCATGCGTAATTGCCGGAAGCCGGAATTCATACGCCCAGCCCGCTTCGCCGGAGAACGAAAGCTTTACGCCATCCGCCCGTTCGGTCACGGTCACGGATAGGCTGTGCCCCTTTGCGGAAAGCACGAAGGTGTCGCCGTTTTCGGCGATTTCGGTCAGCGGGACTCGCTCGACCTCCGTCACGGTCTCTTTGACCGTGCCGCGATCGGCTTCATACGTTTTTTCGCGGCGGACCGCCGTGAGAAAGGAATGTTCGGGTGAATGCGAAAGGATCTCATGATCGTTGAACGCGAGCGTCCAACTGTCGGACTGAATACATGATGACAGCATAAGTACCCCTTGAAACGCTTTTTTTCATGATACAGGAAAAGCCCGCGCCGTGTCAAGCCAAACGGGCGGGCTTTTGCGAAAGAATCAGTATCCGAGTGTAATTCCGAGGGCGACGAACGCAATAACAAGCGCCAAGTTGATAAGAAACAGCGGCAAGCTCTTTTTCACCCACCTGAAGTAGTCGACGCCGATCATGGAAAGCGAGATCAAAAGCACCGGCGACGTCGGAAACAGCACATTCGTGTAGCCGTCCGCAAAGGTGTAGATCAGAACAAGCATCTGTTTTGAAAGCGGCACGGACACCACCGCAAGCATACCCATGACGAGGATCGCCTTTGCCGTCGAGGACGAGATAAAGAACTCAAGTACAAGGATGATCGCGTACAGTACGAGCGCGACGACAAACGGGCTGTGTCCGGATACGAGCATGTTGATCGAGTGCACGATCGTCGGCATGATCGCGCCTTCGTCGAAGATGTACTTTACCGATGACGCGAGCGCAATGAACACGATGGTCGGCAGCGTGCTGACGACTCCTTTTAAGAAACTTTTCAGAACCGGCTTCGCGGCCTTTGCGGAAAGGAAGCCGGCGAGCAGTCCGAAAATCAGGAAGTACGCGATCAGCACAACGACCGTATAATCGCGAAGCGCCGAAAGCGCAGAGCATGTGATAATGAGCCCGAGACAGACGAGCAGGAATACGATGTATACGAGCCGGATGCGCTTTTCGTCCCGCGGCGCGGGCGCGTTCGCTTCATCCGATCTGCCTGCGGCGCGTAAAGCTTCGTCGTGCGCAAGCGTCAGGCTTGCCTGCGGGTCCTTTTTAAGCTTCTTCACGTACAGGAAAACGAAGCCCAGCAGCAGCGCGTACATCACGGCGAAGATAACGATGCGATACCAGATGTGTTCCATCGGGTTTGCGCCGATGATCTCGCTTGCCAAGAGCACCGTAAACGGGTTTGTGATCGCGCTTGCGAAGCCGAAGCCGCATGCAATGATGCAAACGAGAAAGCCCGTAAACGAGTCGTAGCCGATCAGCACGCAAAGCGCCGTGACAATCGGCAGCATGGAAAGCATCTCCTCAAAAAGACCCAAAAATGCCCCGAACGCCATGAAGACCAGCGCGATCATGCAAAGGAGCAGCGCGCGGCGCTTTTGAAACCGTTTTGCGACCGCGCCGACCAATGCGCGGATGCCGCCGACGTCGTTCATCACCTGAAACGCCGCAAAGACTGTAACGAGGAACAGCGACAGCATGATGAGCGTCAGCCCGTTCGACGAGCCGAACACAAGGATCGGCGCCAAAAGCCCTTTCCACACCGGAATGCCCTTTACGCCTTCAACAGGCTGATAGACGGAAAAGTCCGTCGTGCCGTCCGGTAACGTCCCGAACGCGCCTTTCGGGATCACGTACGTCAGCACGATCGCCGCAAGCATCAGTATGAACAACAGCACGACGACCTCGATAAACGTCTTGGTCGAAAGACTGATCAGCGTTTTATTCTTTTGTTTTTCCATCACGCATCTCCTTAATGAGATCGACGATCAGTGCCCAGCGCACGACCTGCCGACGGTTTTCGGTCGGATAGAAATAGTACTGGTCACCGTTATAATAGGTCTCAAACTCCGTGTTCACAGAGAACGGCAGCGCGGGCAACGCATCAAAGCCGACTAAGAAGCTTCCGCTTTCGGAACGGTAGAAAAATCCCTCTTTTGTCAGCGTGCAATGCCCCTTCTCTTTGGTCTTGTACCTGCCCGTATCACGGAAGATCACGGTATCGACGTCAGTTTCAAGATGTAGATCCGCAAGCTCCGATTTTTCAAGCTCTTTGATCTTCCCGTAGTACGCGCCGATGGAGCCCGGCTCGCCGTCAAACAGATACCGTTCGTTCAGCCGGTGCGTTTTTCCGCAGGCGGAACAGGTGAGCTCGTTTCCCGCGCCGATCGTGGTATACAGCGCGCCGCAGTCAGCGCAGCGGTAGAGGATATTTTCGAGGCCCTTTGCCTTGTTCTTTTGCTTGTACGTATTGATCGGCTCGACAGATTCGTCAAACGCGAGCGATTCGTCGATCAGCCGGTTCAGCGCGTCGTCGGTCATGGCTGTAATCTCGTCTTTTGTGATGACTCGCTCGGCGGAAACATACACGTCCGAGCGGAAGAATGCTTTGCGCCACTTCGGCTTTGCGAAGTAGGAGCCGCGGATCTTCACGATCACAAGATCGGTTTTGAGACGCCGATAGAACGCCGCGCTCTTGTCGACGATCGGATAACTGCGTCCGTCGACCGAAAGGCGCGCCTCCGGAAAGATGACGACCGGATAGCCTTTTTTGAGCATGCGCATGATCTGCACCGGCACGGAAAGGTCCGGACAGAAAAGCTTTTTCGGGATCACGCCGGCATTTGCCGCCGCCTTGCGAAGCAGCGGATGCGAAATGTAATGCTTGTTCACGACGTACGACGGGTTCGCTCTGGCATTATTAAACAGGCGATTCATGTAGTACATGTCGAAGAATGATTCGTGGTTGCAGAGCGCAATGTACGGTGTCGGAAGATCTCTGATCTTCGCGTCGTCGACGTGAAGCTTCACGCGCGGACGGCAGAACCAATGCAGCACGGTAAAAAAGCCGGTAAGATACACCGAGTCCGGCGTCCCTGCATTTTGGCGAAGAAAGACCTTGTTGAGAAACAGAAGCAGCAGCGCGATGAGAACGCCCGCAAGTCCGATGATGATGAGGACCAGAAGCCACAGCGGAAGATCGTTTCGGATGAAATACCGTGCCGCCATGCCCATGAGGTTAGACGTGACGATCGACGGAATGACGCCGGTCGCAACGGTGAAGATGTAGCGGGAATACTTCATTTTGCGATAGCTGCCGTAATAGCAGATCGCGCCGAACGGGATCAGCGGCATGATAAACAAAAGGTACAGAAGAAGCTGCGTTCCGCGGTCTTTTTTGACCCTTGCGGCAAGCTTTTCGATCTTTCTCTCGTTCTTTTCAAACGCCTCGCTGGAAAACCGGAACGTCGTGACCAGCACATAGATGATCGTTGCGCCGAGACACGCGCCGATATCACAAAGAAGAAGCGCGATATAGAACGGATAGCTGAGCCCTGACGAGATCTGGATGAATTCCGCCGGAATGAAGATGACGACCTCCTGCAGCGCTTCGACCAGCACGACGGACAGGATCCCGAGCACGCCCTTGTCGACAAGAAGCTCCTTTGCGCCTTCGACGTCGTTTGCGATCTCCAGGCGAATGAACGGGATCAGGATGTCGGAAAGGAACAGCGCGAACAGCGCAAGGGCGACGATCACCGATACGAGGATGATGATCCTTTGCGTCGATTTTTTCATACGCTTTCCCTCCTTTCCTTCGAAAAGATGTACAACAAATAATGGAATATTGTATTATAGAACGGTTCTTTTGTCAACCGAGCGCAGGCGCGTCGGCGGAACGGCTCTTTTGCTCTTTTCTTTTTGTTTCGGATATGATATGATGAAATGAATAAATTGATACAAAGGGGCGTTCGGATGCAGACAGCGCTTTGGGAAAGCATCTACCGCACAAGGACTTTATCCATCGTCGGTATGTGCAAAAACGCGGGCAAAACGACCGTGCTGAACCGGCTTTTACAGGAGTCGCGCGGTCGTGTGCTCGGGCTTACCTCGATCGGACGGGACGGTGAATCCACGGACGTCGTGACCGGCACGGAAAAGCCCGGCATCGAGGTTTCGGAAGGCACGCTCTTTGCGACCGCAAAGGATATGCTTTCTCTTTGCGATGTCACGCTGGAGATTGTGTATACAACGGGCATTCCGACGCCTTTGGGCGAGGTCGTGCTCGTCCGCGCAAGAAGCGCCGGAAACGTGCAGCTTGCGGGTCCTTCGATCACCTCGCAGCTCAAAACCGTTTCGGACCTGTTCTTTTCGCACGGTGCGGAACAGGTCATCATCGACGGCGCGCTCGGCAGAAAATCGCTCGGCGCACGGACGGTCGCGGAGGGTGTGATCCTGTGTACAGGCGCAAGTTATGATATGCGGATAGAAAAGGTCGTTTCGGACACCGCAAACATCTTCCGCATCATGCAGCTCAAAAAAGCGGAGACCGTTCCGCGGGAAAGCGACAAGCCGCTTGACGAGATGTTGAAAGCATCCCATGAGGCGCTGATCCCGGGCGCGCTCACTGACGCCGCGGTCGTGCCGCTTCTGAGAAGCGGCGTCATGCGAAACGTGCGGCTCGTTGTGAAGGATCCGAGTAAGGTGCTTCTGTCGCCCGACACGCTTGACAAACTTTCTGTCCGAAACGTCACGCTCGAAACAGTCGAAGCGGCGAAGGTCCTTTGCGTAACGATCAATCCCGTTTCCGCCTACGGCTGGAAGTTCGACGCCGAAGCGTTCCGTCTTGCCATGCAGGCCGCGGTCGACGTACCCGTCATCAATGTAAAGGAGGCGCTTTCATGATCTCGATCAGCTTTGACGATTCCGTCAAAATCGGTCTTCAATACATTCTGGAAACGCTGCATCCGTGCAGCCCGTTCGGCGCCGAACGTGTGCGAAAGCTGCGTTTTTTTGCCCCGGATGAACGCGAAGCGCTCGAAACCGAGCTGAATAACACCGAGCGCGCGGCAAGTGCCGTCCAAGCGCTCGGCGCGCTTTACGAAAAGATCATGCTCGTACTGTGTCAGCTCAAAGACATCCGCGGCTCGCTTCGTCGGCTTTCGGAGGGCGCGGTGCTCGATCACGTGGAGCTCTTCGAGCTCAAAGGGTTTTTGCTTCGCATCGCCGACCTCCTTCCGCTGTTCGATCGGATGCAGGAAACGGTGCAGGCGGATGGGATCGCGTTTTCCGACCCTTCTGCGGCGCTTTCCATGCTCGACCCCGAGGGAACGCGCTCACGCGGATTCTACATCCCGGACGGCGCAAGCGAGAAGCTTCACGCGATCCGCGCGGAAAAGAAGCGGCTCGAACAGCGTTTATATGAGGCACCGGACGCCGAAAAGGACGCGATCAGAGCCGAACGCACGCGCATCTGCGCCGAGGAGGAGACCGAGGAGCGCGAGATCCGAAAGGCGATGTGCCATGCGCTTCTCCCCTACGTTTCCGCCATGCTCGAAAATGCCGACGCGGCGGGGCGGCTGGACTTTCTCATCCAGAAGGCGTTGTTTGCGAAAGCGTACGGCGGCGTACGTCCCCGGATCACGGAAAGCGCTCTGGAGCTTACCGACATGACAAACCCGGAGCTTGTCGATCTTCTGAAGGCGAAGGGACGCGCGTTCGTGCCCGTTTCGATCGCGACCGATCGCGGCGCGACAGTCATCACCGGCGCGAACATGGGCGGCAAGAGCGTCGCCATGAAGACGGTCGCATTAAACGCGCTGCTCTGCCACGCAGGCTTTCTTGTCTGTGCAAAAGCCGCAAAAATGCCGATGCTGCATTGTGTCCGGATGCTCTTTGACGACGCGCAGTCGATGCAGTCGGGGCTTTCCGGTTTCGGCTCGGAGATCGTACGGTTCAACGAGGCGCTTTCTGACGTCGAAGAAGGGTATTCGCTGTTTCTGATCGACGAGCTCGGTCGCGGCACAAACCCCGACGAGGGTGCTTTGATCGTGCAGGCGGTCACGCAATACTTAAACGGACTCAACGCAATTTCGATCCTTGCGACGCACTACGACGGCGTTGCGGAACACGCGCGGATGCACTATCAGATCATCGGACTTCGTGACGTCGATCCGGACGCGATCAAATCGGAGCTTGCCGCGGCGCATGAGGACGGCGTTGCGGTCATCGCGCGGCATATGAATTACGGGCTGTACCGCGTTCGCGGGAAGGCGGACTGCCCGCGGGACGCGCTGAACATTCTGCGGATGCTGTCGATGAAACCGGAGATTCTCGAGCGCATCGAACAGGCATATAGGCAATAGGAAATTCCTTGACAACAGAACCCGGAATCGGGTATAATTGTTCCACAGAATTCCATAGGGTCTTCTATAGAGGTGCGGACAGCAGGGTACCCGTTCGACCGGCTCGGGCAGCCGGTTACGTCGTTCGGGAAAGGGGTCGTCCGCCGAAGAGATCGGATCTGCCCGGTCCGGTTTCTGGCGTTGCCGTGTAAGCGGCAATGCTGTCATGTTCAGATACCGGGAACATGGAGCGCTATAGGTCGATCGGTCGACCTGTGGCGCCTTTTTTATTCCGATCGTGCCGAAGCCCCCGCGGAAACGCTGATCCCATTCAAAAAATTATATACTGCGAAGGAGAATGACACATGGAAAAAATGACTTCAATGCTCCGCCTCCGCATGAGCGCGAAGGACGCGCACTACGGCGGAAACCTGGTCGATGGCGCACACATGGTGCACCTGTTCGGCGACGTCGCAACCGAGCTTCTCATCAAGTGCGACGGCGACGAGGGTTTGTTCTGTGCCTATGACAACATCGAGTTTCTCGCGCCTGTATATGCCGGCGATTACATCGAGGCATACGGCGAGATCGACCGCGTCGGCAATACATCCCGCGGCATGACGTTCGAAGCGCGAAAAGTCATCCAGGCGCGTCCGGACATCTCCCCCTCCGCCGCCGAAGTGCTGCCCGAGCCGATCGTGGTCTGCCGCGCGCACGGCACCTGCGTGACGCCGAAAGACTGCCAGCGCATCGATCACAGTCAGGATAAATAACGGAGGGACGATATGGAAAAGCTGATCATCACCGCTGCCATCTGCGGCGCCGAAGTCACCAAGGCGAACAATCCCGCCGTCCCCTACACCGTCGAGGAAATGGTCCGTGAAGCAAAGCTCGCGTATGAAGCGGGCGCAGCGATCATCCATGTGCACGTCCGCGAGGACGACGGCACACCCACGCAGGACCGCGAGCGCTTCCGCGTCGTCATGGACGCAATAAGGAAAGAGCTTCCCGACGTCATCATGATCCCGTCGACCGGCGGCGCGACCGGCATGACGCCCGAAGAGCGTCTGCAGCCGACCGAGCTTATGCCCGAAATGGCGACGCTCGACTGCGGCACCTGCAATTTCGGCGACGAAGTCTTTGAAAATACGATGCCCACCATGCGTGCGTTCGGCAAGCGTATGATCGAGAACAACATCAAGCCCGAGTACGAATGCTTCGAACTCGGACATCTCGATACCGTGCTCAATATGGCAAAGAAGGGTGAAGTCCCCGGCGCACCGATGCAGTTCAATTTCGTGCTCGGTGTTGCAGGCTGCGCACCTGCAACCGTCGATAACCTCGCCTTCATGGTCAGTAAGATCCCCGCGGGCTCGACCTGGACGGTCACCGGCGTCGGTCGTTCGGCGTGGACCATGGCTGCGGCAGGCATCATCATGGGCGGCAACGTCCGCGTCGGCTTCGAGGACAACGTGTATCTTGGAAAAGGGCACAAGGCGGCTTCTAACGGCGAGCTTGTCGAAAAGGTCGTCCGTCTTGCAAAGGAACTCGGCAGAGAGATCGCAACGCCGGACGAAGCGCGCGCGATCCTCGGTCTCCCCGCACGTCAGTAATCAAACAAATCAAAATACAGTTCAGGAGGAATCACAATGGAACAGTTAAAAGGCAATAAGTACGGCACCCACCGCGTCATCGAGCCGAAGGGCGTTCTCACCCAGGCAGCATGGAAGATCGACAACGACATGACGAAGCATTACAGCAATGAGATCATCTGCGACGTCATCTCTCTGAACATCGACTCCGCGTCGTTCACGCAGATCGAAGAAGCGTGCGGCGGCGACGAGCAGAAGATCGGCGAAATGATCCTCGGCATCGTGGCGGAGCGCGGCAAGCAGCAGAACCCGGTCACCGGTTCCGGCGGCATGTTCATCGGCAAGGTCGCCTACATCGGCGATGATCTTCTGAAGAAGCCCGGCTTTGATCTCAAGGTCGGCGATAAGATCGCATCCCTCGTCTCCCTGTCCATGACGCCTCTCAAGATCGACCGCATCAAGGCGATCCACAAGGACATCGACCGCGTCGACATCGACGGTCAGGCGGTGCTGTTTGAGTCCGCGATCTACGCAAAGCTCCCCGAGGACATGTCCGAGGCGCTTGCCCTTGCGGCGCTCGACGTAGCCGGCGCGCCCGCGCAGGCAAGAAAGCTCCCGAAGGAAGGCGATTCCGTCCTGATCCTCGGCGCAAACGGCAAATCCGGCGTGCTCTGCGGCTGGGAAGCGCTGAAGAAGGTCGGCCCGAACGGCAAGGTCGTCGGCGTCGTCCGGAACCCGAAGCAGGTTCCCGCGTTGATCGAACTCGGCGTTTACACCGACGTCATCGTGGCCGACTGCACCAAGCCCGTCGAAGTGCTTGAAAAAGCGCTCGAAGTCAACGGCGGCAAAGAGTATGATATCTCCATCAGCTGCGTCAACATCGAGTCCTGCGAAATGAGCGCGATCCTGCCGGTCCGCGACGACGGTCTCGTTTACTTCTTCTCCATGGCGACCTCGTTTACGAAGGCGGCATTGGGCGCAGAGGGCGTCGGCAAGGACGTCACCATGATCGTCGGCAACGGCTACACCAAGAACCACGCCGAAATCACGCTGAACGTGCTCCGCGAGAACGAAAAGCTCCGCAAGCTGTTTGACGAAAAATATTGCTGAATGGTTCGGTCTGTCGAAAAACTGTGTTTTTCGGCAGACCGTTTTGCAGCGCCCGCCTGAACTGCTGACGCATTTCCGGGCGGCGGGCACTGAAAGGAGTCAAATTCACCGCACATGTCGCTGAATTTGACGATTGGAAGCCTTCCGTTCTTCCTCCGCCGCTTACGATCGTGCGTTTACAACGCACCCATCCGGCTCGCTGCATGAAACTTGACTTTGAAAAAGGAGATCTATTATGAAAACCCGCAACGGTCTTTTTGCCGACGTTCCGGAAGAACAGTGGAACGACTGGCATTGGCAGGTAAGAAACCGCGCCGAAACGCTCGACGATCTCAAAAAGATCATGACGCTGACCCCCGATGAGGAGGAAGGCGTGAAAAAGACGCTCGGCAAGCTCCGCATGGCGATCACGCCGTACTATCTGTCGCTGATCGACCTTGACGATCCCTACGATCCGATCCGCAAAATGGCGATCCCGCGCGCGGAGGAGCTCGAATATGCCGATTACGAAGACGCCGACCCGCTGCACGAAGACACCGATTCCCCGACGCCGGGTCTTACACACCGCTATCCCGACCGCGTGCTGCTGCTCATCACGGATATGTGTTCGATGTACTGCCGTCACTGTACGCGCCGCCGCTTTGCGGGGCAGAACGACTGCGGCGTTCCGATGGCGCAGATCGACAAGTGCATCGAATACGTCAGGAATCATCCGGAAGTCCGCGATGTACTGCTTTCGGGCGGCGATGCGCTGATGGTCGGCGACGCGGTCCTCGAGAGCATCATTTCCCGACTCCGCGAGATCCCGCACGTCGAGATCATCCGTCTCGGCTCGCGCACGCCGGTCGTGTGCCCGCAGCGCATTACGCCGGAGCTCTGCAATATGCTGAAGAAATACCATCCCATCTGGCTCAATACGCACTTCAACACGCCGAAGGAATTCACGCCCGAGGCGGCAAAGGCATGCGCCATGCTCGCAGACGCGGGCATTCCGCTGGGCAACCAGAGCGTGCTGCTTGCGGGAATCAACGACTGCAGCCACGTCATGATGGAGCTTGTGCACGGGCTTGTCAAGATGCGCGTGCGCCCGTACTACATTTACGCCTGCGACCCGTCCCTCGGACTTTCACACTTCCGTACCCCGGTAAGCAAAGGCATTGAGATCATGGAAGCGCTGCGCGGGCATACGTCCGGCTACTGCATCCCGACGTTCGTGGTCGATGCGCCGGGCGGCGGCGGCAAAACGCCCGTCATGCCGACGTACCTGATCTCGCAGACGCCGAGAAAGGTCATCCTAAGAAACTTCGAGGGCGTCATCACGTCCTACACCGAGCCGGAACATTACGTACAGAACTGCCACTGTGATGTCTGCACCGGCAAGAAAAAGATCGAAAAGACCGGCGTCGCGTATGTTGCAGAGGGCACGCAGCAGCGCTACCTTGAGCCGACGAAGCTCCTTCGCAACGAGCGGCACGTCAAGCATTGAGGGCGCGCTATGGAAAGTAAACTCGGCTTGAATTTTGATCTGGTCAACGAGGCGCGCACATCTGCGGCGCACGTCGCGGCGGACGTACAGCGTTTTATCGACGTGCACACCACCGTCACGGTCGAACGTACCGTCTGCCGACTCCTCGGTATCGACGGCGTGAACGACATGGACGTACCCATGCCGAACGTGGTCGTGGACCGCATGATGGAGGACGCGCTGCTGCCGCAGGGCGCGGCGTGGCTCATCGGCACGCTGATCCTCGAAACCGGGCTCGACCCGCAGGGCGTCGCGGAAGCGATCGACCGCGGCGAAATCGACCTTACAAAACTTCCCGCGCACAGCGAAGAAGAGATCCGAAACGCATTGCAGCCGCATATCGAAGCGGCGATGGCGCGGATCAACAAAAACGTTGCAAAGCGCAACGAATATCTCGGGCGCTTCGGCGACAAGCAGGGTCCGTACCTCTACATCATCGTCGCGACCGGCAACATCTATGAGGACATCATCCAGGCGAAGGCGGGCGCAAAACAGGGCGCGGACATCATCGCGGTCATCCGCACGACGGGACAGTCGCTTCTTGACTACGTTCCCTACGGCGCAACCACCGAGGGCTTCGGCGGAACCTACGCAACGCAGGAGAATTTCCGCCTGATGCGCGCGGCGCTTGATGAGGTCGGCGAGGAACAGCACCGCTACATTCGTCTCTGCAACTACTGCTCGGGTCTTTGTATGCCGGAGATCGCAGCAATGGGAGCTCTCGAACGGCTCGACGTCATGTTAAACGACGCGCTGTACGGTATCCTGTTCCGCGACATCAACATGCAGCGCACGATCGTGGACCAGTATTTTTCCCGTATCATCAACGGCTATGCGGGTGTTATCATCAACACCGGCGAGGACAACTACCTCACCACCGACGACGCGATCACGTCCGCGCACACGGTGCTTGCGTCCCAGTTCTTAAACGAGGCGTTTGCAAAGTGCGCCGGCATGCGCGAGGAACAGATGGGTCTCGGTCACGCGTTTGAGATGGACCCTGCGGTCGAAAACACGTTCCTCTATGAGCTTGCACAGGCGGAGATGGCGCGGGAGATCTTCCCAAACGCGCCGTTAAAGTACATGCCGCCGACAAAATACATGACCGGAAACATCTTCCGCGGGCACATCCAGGACGCGCTCTTCAACATGGTCACGATCCTGACAAACCAGAAGCTGCACCTTCTCGGCATGATGACCGAGGCGATCCATACGCCGTTTATGTCGGATCGTGCTCTTTCGATCGAAAACGCGCAATACATCTTCCGCACGATGAAAGACCTCGGAAGCGAACTCACCTTCAAGGAGGGCGGCATCATCCGCACCCGCGCAAACGAAGTGCTGACAAAAGCGACCGAGCTTTTAAAAGAGATCGAAACGCTCGGGCTCTTTACCACGCTCGAACGCGGCATCTTCGCGGACGTCAAGCGTCCGAAGGACGGCGGCAAGGGCTTGAACGGCGTCGTATTGAAGGATGAACACTACTTCAATCCGTTTATCGAAGTGATGAAAGGCAAGGTGGCAAACGAATGAGCAGCGGATTATACAACACGCATAAAATTGAATTCGACACCACGCTGGACCTTACGCGCATAAAGCCGTACGGCGACACGATGAACGACGGCAAGGTGCAGATGAGCTTTACCCTGCCCGTGAAAGACGACGAGCGCGGTGTGGAAGCGGCGCGGCAGATCGCAAAGAAGATGGGTCTTGACGAGCCGAACGTGACGTATCACGCCCCGCTCGACAAGGAATTCACGTTCTACGTGGTCTACGGAAGCTGCGTGCATACCGTGAACTACGAGGACATCCACGTCATCACTGTCGAATCCGAGGTGATGAGCATGGAGGAAACGAACGACTACATCCGCGAGCACATCGGAAGAAAGGTCGTGATGGTGGGCGCAAGTACCGGCACCGACGCGCACACGGTCGGCATCGACGCGATCATGAACCGCAAGGGTTTTGCGGGGCATTACGGCGTGGAGCGCTACGAAATGATCGAGGCGTACAACCTCGGCTCGCAGGTAAGCAACGAGGACTTCATCAAAAAGGCGGTCGAGGTCCACGCGGACGCGCTGCTGGTATCGCAGACGGTCACGCAAAAGGATATTCACATCCAGAACCTCACCAATCTCATCGAGCTTCTGGAAGCGGAGGGCCTTCGCGACAAGTTCGTGGTGGTCTGCGGCGGACCGCGCATCACGCATGAGCTTGCAAAGGAGCTGGGCTTTGACGCGGGCTTCGGCGCAGGCACGTACGGCGACGACGTGGCCAGCTTCGTCGTCACGGAAATGGTCAAACGCGGCATGAAATAAGCCGCCAAGATAGATACGAAATCATCAAGGAGGAATAAGAAATGGCAAAGAAACCGGTCATCACTGCCGCCGAGGCAGCGAAAATGATTCCCGACGGCGCAACCGTCATGTGCGGCGGATTCTTAGGCTGCGGTCAGGCGCTCGCCATCGTAAAGGAGCTTGTGAAACTCGGCACAAAGGACCTGACGCTGATCGCAAACGATATGGGCCGTGCGGTCGGTCCGATGGGCGAAGAGTTCTTCGGCATTGCGGAACTTATTCATAACCATCAGGTCAAGCGCGTCATTGCAACGCACGTCGGCATGACGCCGGAGGTCGGTGAACAGATGAACGCCGGAACTCTTGAAGTCAACCTGATCCCGCAGGGCTCGATGGCGGAATGCATCCGCGCGGGCGGCGCGGGTCTCGGCGGCGTACTCACCCCCGTCGGTGATGACACGCCGGTCACAGACAGCCCGCTTTGCCTCGGCAAGCAGGAGATCAACGGCAAAGAGTATCTTTTGATGGCGCCGCTCCACGCGGACTTCGCCCTGCTCGGCACCTATAAGTGCGACGAAGCCGGCAACTGCTGGTACAAGGGCACGATGCGCAACTTCAACACCGTTATGGCGACCGCGGCGGACACCGTCATTGCCGAGACCGAATACCTCGTTCCGATCGGCGAGATTGAGCCGGAGAACATCCATACCTACGGCGTAACCGTCGACTACATCGTGGAAGGAGAGAAGAAATAATGGATAAGTCTGAAATCAAAGCCTTTATCGCAAAGCGCTGCGCGAAAGAACTGAAGGACGGCGACGTCGTCAACCTCGGCATCGGCCTTCCCACCATGATCCCCAACTACCTTCCCGAAGGCGTTGACCTCGTCATCCATGCCGAGCTCGGCATCGTGGGCGCGGGCGCAGCCCCGAAACCCGGCGATGCAAACTTCGATCCGTACCATGTCGTCGACGCGGGCGGCAATCCTTCATCCGTGGCGTTCGGAGGCGGCTTCATCGACTCCGCGACGAACTTCGGTCTGATTCGCGGCGGTCACGTGGACGCGTGCTTCCTCGGCGCGCTCGAAGTCGATCAGGAAGGCAACCTCGCAAACTGGATCATCCCCGGCAAGCGTATGCCCGGCATGGGCGGCGCGATGGACCTGTGCGTCGGCGCGAAGAACTGCATCGTCTGCATGGAGCACACTGCAAAGGGCAATCCTAAGATCTTCGAAAAGTGCCGTCTCCCGCTGACCGCTTCGCATTGCGTGAAGAAGATCATCACCGAGATGTGCGTGCTGGAAGTCACGCCGAACGGACTTCTGATGACCGAGATCAACCCGGAATTCACCGTCGACCAGGTCAAGGCAGCCACCGCCGCCCCGATCACGGTTGCAGAGAATCTCAAGTCCATGATCGACTGATTAAAACCATCATAAAAGCCCGGCCGCAACGGTCGGGCTTTTTGCGTCCCGAAAAAACGATCCTGGAAATTATCCCGGGATCGTCTTTTGTTATCATTTCTTTTCGATCGGCAGCCAGATTTCGCACCAGTGCGAATTGTTGACCGCTTCGTTTCCGTCCTCGAACGGCCAGTGGATCACGTTGATCTCCGGCGCATTCCGCAGCTCGTAGCCGGACGACGGCAGCCATTCCGTCACAAGGCGCTTCCGAAGCCCGTCGACCAGATTGGTCGGGAACTTGCACCGTTCCGTTTCGCAAACCACATACAGCCCTTCCGGAATGGAGAGATGCTCATATCGCTTCGCAAATTCGCCGAGGTCCTCGTCAAAGTCCTCGAGCGCCCAGTGGGGCAGCTTTGCCGCAAAATAGAAATCATAGCCCTCGTCGTCAAAGTTCGTCAGCACGGCATACGTGGTCTCATGCTCCCGGCTCATTCCCTCCAACACATATTGCTCCAGCCGTGTCTCGCAGGCAAAATAGTGATCCTGGTCCTGTTTCTCGTTCGGATCGCCGGTAAAGCGGCGTTTGAATCCGGTCAGCAGCATGTCCGGTTTCGTTTCGATTCTGTAATCCATCATGCTTCCTCCTTCAAAATGCAGATTGATCGTCAGGGGAGAAAACAACCTGAGCTTTACACCGTCCATGCGCGCCCGGGACGGCGTTATCCCATGGAATCTCTGGAATGCTCTTGCAAAGCTGTCGGGGCTGTCATAGCCGTATTTGTATGCAACGTCGATGACCCTCGCCTTTCCCTCCGCAAGCTCCGCGCCTGCAGCGGATAACCGTCTGTTCCGAACGTACTCCCCGAGCGTATATCCGCATAGGATACTGAATACGCGCTGAAAGTGAAACGAGGAATAAAAACTTTCCCCCGCAATGTTTTCCGTGTCCAGATCATCGGTCAAATGCGTTTCGATATAATCGATTGCCTTCTGTATTGCTTCGATCCATTCCATGTCCGTTTCCTCCTGACGTGATCATCATACACGGTTTTTGCTAAGCTGTCCCGACTTATTCTGCGGTCGTCTGTCGGCTCTGTAAAACGATCCCGAGGCTTCCCCCGGGATCGTTTCATTTCAGAGGCTTCCCCCCTTGGTGGGGAAGCTGTCACCGCAGGTGACTGATGAGGGGGACAAGGAAACCTCATCCACCGCAAGCGGTCCCCCTTCCCCATGCTGTAGCAGGGGAAGGCATTATAACGCTCATTCTAAATTTTCCTTTGAAACAGGAATATAAACCATCTGCAATGGAATTATCCGCTTGTATTTCTCGCTCAAATCTTTGTAATACTTCAAAACAAGATCAACCAGTTCCGTTCCATTAATCCCGCGAATGATAGGTGTGCTGCGAAGATATGCCTTCGCATTCTTCGTATAATCCGAAAGCGTGACAAACAGGCCGTAATCGCCTTCACGCATAGCACCTTTCAGAGATTGGATGGTCGTCTCTTTAATCTCGCCATCCTGACTCTTAACCTGTACCAAAATACGCGGCGGCAATTCATCCTTGTACGCTGTGATATCGATCCCACTGTCTCCGCCGTGCGGCGATACCGTTGTACGATACCCCATCGCCCGTAAAAGATCCGCTACAAATTCTTCCAAATCATAGCCTTTTAATTGCCGACTTAGCTCTTTTAGGATAAAGTCTTTGGTGTTCTCAATTATGAGCTCGGCTGTTGCCTCTACCACCTCTTTTTCATCCTCAATACGGGGTTTTCTAAATCCTTTATCAAGCGCAGCAAGAAATTCATCCGCATAGTTCTTTACCATGAAAAACGATTGTGCTGCCCCAATTTCATATAGTGCGCCTTGTGAAAAATAGGTCCGTGGAAACTGTTTCAGCCATTTGACTTTGTGCGTTTGTACATATTCCGGCTGCGTAGCATCATACTGGTATTCACCTTCGATAATACCGATATTTACCTGTCGATCGCTCTTTGATGGGTATACCACATAATCGTCGATTTGTACTTCGTTGCAAAATCTGTATAGCATACCCGCACCGTTTGCGACGCTCCCCTTCTTTGCATCCTTATATACTTTCGCATACTGTTTTTTGAACGCTTCGCGGTCCGAACCGAGAATACTCAAGTCACCCATATCTTTCCATCCGATTGCAATGATGTTTTCCTTTCGGAACAGAACATCATCCCTGCAATGAATCCCCCAGACACGGATTTCTTCCTTTTTTACGTTCAAATCTTCCATCGTACACCTCATTATTCCCTTTTCGTCGCTTATCCTTACAATAAAAGCACGCCCCGAGGAGAGCATCCCCGGGACGTGCATTTGTTTTTATTTCGCTGCTTTCGCCGCGCGAATGGATTCGATGAGTTCGGGAACGACCTTGAAGAGGTCGCCCACGATGCCGTAGTCCGCACACTCGAAGATCGGGGCGGTCTCATTCTTGTTGACCGCAATGATGCATTCGGATTCCTGCATGCCCGCCTTGTGCTGGATCGCGCCGGAGATGCCGAGCGCAACGTACACCTTCGGATGCACGGTCTTGCCGGTCTGTCCGACCTGATGATCCGCGCCGATCCAGCCGGCGTCCACGCAGGCACGGGAAGCGCCGACCACGCCGCCGAGCTCGTTTGCAAGCTCCTCGGCCAGCGCAAGCCCCTTTTCGACGTCCTTACTGATACCGCGGCCCACGGACACGATATAGTCCGCGCCGATCAGATCGACGAGCTTCTTTGCCGCCTTGACGACCTCGACCACCTCGGTCTTGATGTCTTCCGGCTTCAGATCGAATTCCGGATGCAGGATCTCCGCGGTTCTCGGATTCTCGCGCTTTTTCATCACGCCCGGGCGGACCGTCGCCATCGCGGGACGGAAGCGCGGGCAGATGATCGACGCCATGAGGTGACCGCCGAATGCCGGACGGGTCATCTTGAGATCGCGCGCGACGGAATGATCCGCGCCCGCGAGCCGTACGCTCTTGGTGCGCTCGATGCGATCCTCGGGAAGCGTGGACGCTTCTCTGAGGAACTGCTGATAGTTATTGAGGTCGATGTCCAAATGCGTGCAGTCCGCGCAAAGACCGGTGTGCAGACGAGCTGCGCAGCGCGGCGCGAGGTCGCGTCCGATCGTAGATGCGCCGAACAGGAGAATTTCGGGTTTGAATTCTTCGACCGCGTCGGTGATGACCTTGGTATACGCGTCGGTGGTGAACGTCGCAAGAAGCGGACTGTTATAGACATAGACCTTGTCCGCGCCGTAGGTGCCGAGTTCTTTCGCAATGCCGTCGACATTGTCGCCGAGCAGGATGCCGCAAAGCTCCACACCGAGCTCGTCGGCAAGCTTGCGTCCCTCGGAGATGAGTTCGAAGGTGGTCGGCATCATTACGCCTTCGCGCTGTTCACAGAAGACCCAAACGTTCTTGAAGGCTTCGATTTCGCTGCTGTTAAACATGATTCCGTTCCCCCTTCCTTTAGATGATATGCTTCGCGGCAAGGATGCCTGCGAGCTTGTCGGTCGTTTCTTTTCCGTCGCCCGGAAGCATCTGTCCCGCGCCTTTTTGCGGCGGTGTGAACGACGTCAGAATGTTCGTCGGCGAGCCCAGAAGACCGATCGTGGACTTGTCGATCAGCGGATGATCCTTTAAGGTGTCATAGGTCATAACCGTGACGTCCTTCTGATAGCATTCGAAGATGCCGCCGATGTTCATATAACGCGGCTGGTTCAGTTCCTTGATGCAGGTGATCATGCAGGGCGTTTTGACCTTGACCGTCATATAGCCGTCCTCGAGGATGCGCTTGACGGTCAGCGTATTGCCGTCCTTTTTGATCTCGCCCGCGTAGGTGACCTGCGGCAGATGCAGCTTTTCCGCGATCTGCGGACCGACCTGCGCGGTGTCGCCGTCGATCGCCTGACGTCCCGCAAGGATAATGTCCTCTGCTTCGACGCCGTAGGTGTCGATCGCCGCCGCAATGATCTGGCTCGTGGCGTAGGTGTCGGAACCGCCGAACTCACGCGCGGTGATAAGCACGCCCTCGTCCACGCCCATTGCCATGAGTTCACGGAGCATGCCCTCTGCGGGCGGCGGTCCCATTGTGAATGCGATGACTTTGCAGCCGAGCTCATCCTTTAAGGTGAGCGCCGCTTCGACCGCGTTCATATCGTCGGGGTTGATGATCGTCTGCATGGAGGCACGGTCGAGCGTGCCGTCCGGATTGACTGCGACGGTGCCGGAGGTATCGGGAACCTGCTTTACGGTAACAAAAATCTTCATGTTCTCTGCCCTCCTTTACTTCACGCCGAGGTTTGCCGCGATGACCATGCGCTGGACCTCGCTCGTGCCCTCATAGATCTCGGTGATCTTCGCGTCGCGCATCATGCGCTCCACGGGATATTCGCGGGTGTAGCCGTAGCCGCCGAAGAGCTGCACGGCTCTGCGCGTCACATCGGACGCAGCTTCCGCGGCAAACAGCTTTGCCATGGCCGCTTCCATGCTGCAGCGCTCATGCGCCTGCTTTTTCAATGCGGCGTTGTATACCAGGAATTGCGCCGCCTGCATGCGGGTGTGCATGTCGGCAAGCTGGAACTGCGTGTTCTGGAACGCGGAGATGCGCTTTTTGAACTGGACGCGCTCGCTTGTATATTTGATTGCTTCCAGAATTGCGCCTTCGCCGATTCCCAGCGCCTGCGCCGCGATGCCGATACGGCCGCCGTCGAGCGTTGCCATGGCGATCTTGAAGCCCGCGCCTTCTTTGCCCAGAAGGTTCTCTTTCGGAACGATGCAGTCCTCGAAGATCAGATCGCAGGTCGAGCTGCCGCGAATGCCCATCTTCTTCTCATGCTTGCCCTGCGAGAAGCCCTTAAAGCCCTTTTCCACGATGAACGCGGAAATGCCGCGATTGCCCATCTTCGGATCGGTCATGGCAAATACCACGAACACGTCCGCAACGCTGCCGTTGGTGATAAAGCACTTCGAGCCGTTCAATACATAGTGATCGCCGTCCAATACCGCGGTGGTCTGCTGACCGGACGCGTCGGTGCCGGCGTTCGGCTCGGTCAGTCCGAATGCGCCGATCTTACGACCGCTGCAAAGATCCGGCAGATACTTTTTCTTCTGTTCCTCGGTGCCGTTCTCAAAGATCGGGGCACAGCACAGAGAGGTGTGCGCGGACACGATGACCGCAGTGGTGCCGCAGACTTTTGCAAGCTCCTCGACCGTGATCGCGTAGCTCAATACGTCGCCGCCCGCGCCGCCGTACTCTTTGGGGAAATAGATGCCCATCATGCCGAGCTTCGCCATCTTTTGGACGGTTTCCATCGGGAAGCGTTCTTCCTCGTCGATCTCCGCCGCCAGCGGCTTCACTTCGTTTTCTGCGAATTCGCGTACCATCTTGCGAACCAGCAGCTGTTCCTTCGTGAGCTTAAAATCCATTCTGTTTCTCCTTTATGTTTACTTCGTGTACTTGAAGAAGCCTTCGCCGGTCTTGATGCCGAGCTTGCCCGCACGGACCATCTTGCGGATCAGAACATTGGCACGATACTTACTGTCATGCGTCTCATTGTAGAGCACGTCCATGATGTTCAGCACAACGTCCCAGCCAATGAGATCGCCCAAATGCAGCGGTCCCATCGGGTGGTTGCAGCCGAGCTGCATCGCAATGTCGATGTCCTCCGCACTCGCTACGCCTTCCTGCAGCACGCAGACGCCCTCGTTGCAGTACGGGATCAGGATCTTGTTGACCACAAAGCCCGGCGCCTCGTTGACGACGACCGGCGTCTTGCCGATCTCGACGCAGAGGTTCTTTGTCCATTCGATGAGCTCGGTCGGCGTGTTTGCGCCTGCAATGACCTCAACGAGCTTCATTGCCGGAACCGGATTGAAGAAGTGCATGCCGACCATCGGATGCATAAGGCCTTTCGCCATTTCGGTGATCGACAGAGAGGAGGTATTGCTGGCAAAGACAGCATCTTCCTTGCAGAGCGTGTCAAGACGGCTTAAAAGTTCCTTCTTCACCGCCATGTTTTCCGCCACGCACTCGATCACGAGATCCGCGTCCGCCGCCGCTGCGACTTCCTCGACCAGAATGCGGCTCATGAGATCGTCCGCCGCTTCCTGCGTCATCTTGCCCTTCGCGACACGCTTATTGAGGGACGCCGCGAGCTTGTCCTTATGCCGCTGCGCGCTCTCCACGCTCGTCGCGTACAGAAGCGCGGTGTGTCCGTTTGCCGAAAAGACCTGCGCGATGCCGCTGCCCATGGTTCCTGCACCGAAAATGGCTACCTTCATGTTTGTTTCCTCCTGAATTGATTTTTATAGTTGGTTCGGACCCTGTCCGTTGGTTTACGTTTGTGTTGACCGCCCCTGTGAGCAAAACCAATCCGTAGGGGAAGATCGTATCTTCCCGTTCCGCTGTTCCGGCGGACGGGCAATGCCTGTCCCTACAAAGGGAGATCAGCTTCTTGCCCTCCCTGTGTAAGGGGCAGCGATCCGACCGCCCGCCGTGCGGGATGCAGCGAGGTGAGCTGCGATCGAAATAAGGAGCCGAAGGACGTGAATAACGACGCGCGGCGACTATATTTCGGGATCGGTGTCATGGCTTTGCCCTGACGGGAGGGTTGTTACCGGTTCCGATACGGCTCGTGTTTGCGTTTTTCCAGAAACGCCGACATGCCCTCTTTCTGGTCTTCGGTTTCAAAGCAGCTGCCGAACAGCTTTTCTTCGAGGGCGATCGCCTCGTCCATCGGAAGCTCCAGCCCTTCGTTGATCGCCTGCTTGCATGCCCGCACCGCGATCGGCGCGTTCTTCGCAATCGTTTCGGCAAGCTTTTCCGCCGCAGCGCTGAGTTCCTCCGCGGGATAGACCGCGTTGACAAGCCCGATCCGCAAAGCCTCATCCGCCTTGATATTCCTTGCGGAATAGATCAGCTGCTTTGCCATGCCTGCCCCTACAAGCCGCGCAAGGCGCTGCGTGCCGCCGAAGCCCGGCGTGATACCGAGTCCCGTCTCGGGCTGTCCGAACACCGCCGTGTCGGAGCAGATGCGGATGTCGCACGCCATCGAAAGCTCACAGCCGCCGCCCAATGCATAGCCGTTGACCGCCGCGATCACCGGGATCGGAAGTTTTTCGAGCCTGCGGAACACGTCGTTGCCCTTTTTGCCGAACGCCTCACCCTCGACCTTTGTAAGCTTTGACATCTCACCGATGTCCGCGCCTGCAACGAACGCCTTTTCGCCGCTGCCGGTCAAAATCAGTACGCGAATGTCGGGATCGGCGTTGATCTCGTCAATCAGCGTATTCAGATCTTCCAATACTTCGGAGTTCAGCGCGTTCAGCGCTTTCGGGCGATTGACGGTCGCGATCGCGACGTTGCCCTTCTTTTCCAACAGGATGTGTATCATAGGAACCTCCGCAAACGGTTTACCCGCAATCGGGCAATTTATACCATATTTATTATAGTACATTCGGGCACGATGCGCAAGCCCGATTCCCCTTTTCGGCGTATCGTATATTATTCCGTTTCTGTTTACGAGCCGACTCCTTTGTGCTATAATCCCGTTCGAAAAATGTGAGTTTGAGGACGGTATGGAAAGGAAAGAACGCGGTTCTAAAAAAATACTCGGACATGTCTTTGCGCTGTTTTCCATCGTTGTATGGGGCAGCTGCTACGTGCTTACAAAAAACCTGCTCGCGGCGGGCTTTACCGCGCTGCAGATCACGCCGATCCGCATGGCGCTTGCGTACGTTGTGCTGCTTGTCATGCGTCCGAAGTTTCAAAAGCTTCCGATCAGGGATGAGCTGATGTTCGTTCTGATCGGCATTTTCGGCGGCAGCGTCTACTTCTTCCTGCAGAATACCGCGCTGACCTATACCTACGCCGCAAATGTCAGCATCATTGTGTGTCTCTCCCCCATCTTTACGGCGATCCTCGCGGCGATCTTTTCCCGCGGAAACGAACGGCTCGGCAAGTTCCTTCTGTTCGGCTCCTTCCTTGCGATCGCGGGCGTGGTGCTGGTCGTCTTAAACGGCACGCTGAACTTTCATTTAAGCCCCTTGGGCGACCTTCTTGCGCTTTTGGCGGGCATTTCTTGGGCGATCTATTCGATTCTCATCAAACGCTATACCGAAACGATGGACGGCTTTTTCGTCACCCGCCGCGTGATGTTCTGGGCGTTTCTGACCTCGATCCCGCTGATGTTTCTGACCTCCGGCATGCCGAACCTTACGCCGCTGTTTACGGTGCCGAAGGTGCTTTTAAGCTGGCTTTTCCTCGGAATCCTCGGCAACGCGGTCTGCTTTGCGCTCTGGAACATCGCGTTTCGCGAGCTCGGCGTGGTCGTCACGAACAACTACCTGTACGGCTCGCCGTTTGTGACGCTGATCGTGGGCTGGCTTCTCCTCGATGAACCGATTTCCTGGATGGGCGTCCTCGGCGCGGTTCTGATCACCGCCGGTGTGATCCTCGCGCAAAGGGATAAGCGAAAGCAAAGTGCATAAAAAAGGCTGTGAGCAATCACAGCCTTTTTCATTTCATTCTCAAAGAGGTCTGCCGTATTCGTCGAAGTTCTCCTTCAGTGCGCGTTCCGTCGGAAAGATCGCCGCAACCATCGGAATGATCTGCACGCTCGTCACGATCCCGCCGACCGTGCCGATTAAATCAATATCCTTTCCGTAAACGAAGATCAGCGGCAGCACCGAAAGCGGCAGCAGAACAAGACCGATCTTCACCCACAGCTTGCCGCAATACCGGTGCGCAAAGTCCCATGTCTCCTGTGTTCGCATGGATCGCTTCGTCCGGTATCCGGAAATGCCGTTGATCCGCTTCGGCGGTCGCTTTTGGAACAAGGTTCCGATCCCGATCATCAAAGCCGGGATCAGAAGGTCCATAAGCAGCATGTAGATCCAAAATCCGAGCATACGGTCCTCCTCCTTTTCTGTCGTTATGATACAGCACAATCGCACCGACGGCAAGCGCGATCGGTGCGAAATAAAGGGGTCTATTCTGTTATTTATCCAGCACTTCCACCTGAATGGGCTTTGCGGCGTCTTCCATGGCGGCAAGCTCGTCGGGCGTGAGTACGATGTCGAGGCACTTTGCGTTGTTTTCGACATTTGCGGGCTTTCGCATGCCGATAAGCAAGCTCATGTTCGGGTACTGTGCGAGCGCCCACGCCTCAAAGAGCTGCGAAAAGCTGCAGTTGTGCGCCGCCCGGATCGGCTCCCAAAGCGCAAACGCGCGTCGAAGTCCCGCCTTATATTCCTCCTGTACCCACGGGATGCGGGAACGGATGTCGGTCTTTAAAAACGTGCGCTCCATGAACGCGGGCGAGGTCAGAAAGCCCTCCTCGAGCACGCCGTAGGTCTGGAACGTCGTGCCATGCGCGCTGCATTCCGGGAAATAATCCCGTCCGTGGAACGGACTCAAAATGCTGAAAAACTCCTGAACGAGATCGACGTGTCCGCCGACGCTCTGATATTCCGCAAGATCTTTTGGCTGACTGTTACTTAGCCCGTACGCGCGGATCTTGCCCTGCTCCTTTAAGCGCTCCAAAGCTTCGACCGTGTCCGAAACCGGAAAGCTCTTGCACACGTAATGCACGATCACGGAATCGAGATAGTCGGTCTGCATCCTTCGGAGAGAATCTTCGACATCGCGGGCGATTGCGACAGGACGCGTATCGTTGTTCACCGTATAGCCGTCGCGCGAATAGTGAAAATTGCCGCCCTCATTCCGCCAGTTTAAGGAGCATTTCGTCTGCAGAATAAAGTCGTGCCGTCTGCCCTTCAGTGCTTCGCCTAAAAGCCGTTCGCTCTCGCCCGTGCCGTAAACCGGCGCGGTGTCGATATAGTTGATCCCGTATTCCTGACATGCGGAAAGCAGATTTTTCGCTTCCGTTTCGGTCGAATCGTGATCCGACCATACGCTGCCGCCGCCGAGTCCCCACGTACCGAGCGCGACCGCGGAGACCTTCAGATCGCTGTTTCCGAGCTTTCGATACTGCATTGCTGTTCCCCCCGTTGTTTGTTCTGCCGTCATTATACCACCTGCGCGCGGGATTCTCAACGGTTGTTTTTGGAACACGCAAAGCTGCCGCCTCCCCTCGGAAACGGCAGCTCTGCAATGGATGGTGTGTATCGTTTACGCAGCGGGCGCAAGTGCCTCCTGCGTACCGATCGAGTTTGCGACGAGCGCGTCGAAGTCCGCTTCGGAAAGCTCGCAGTGATAGAACAGCTTGAAGTACGCCGCGACCTCAGTATAGAGGTCATAATCCGCGGCGTCCGGATACAGCAGCTTTGCCATCCAGAGCATACCGAGGATCCGCTGTACGGACGGCGGGAAGCCCATCCAGTTGTACGGTCCCATCGGGACTTCGTAATATTCGCCTGTCTTGATCGCGGTGATCCCGCTCCAAAGCGGATCGGTGCCGACCGTCGCGTAGATACTGCCCGGCGCAAACAGGATCACGTCCGGGTTCCACAGCATGATCTGCTCCATGTCGACCTCGTTGCCGGTGCCCTTGCTTGACGGGCTGTCCACGACCGCAAGGTTGTTCGAAAGCAGGTCGATGACCTCCGCGTGATAGCTGTCTTTTGCAATCACGTTCAGTCCCTGATCGCCCGTAATGTACAGAAGATTGACCTTGTCGACGGAATCCGCGATCGCCGTGATCTTCGCGTACGCCGTGTCACAGTATACCGCAAGCGCTTCCGCTTCGTCTGGCATGTTGAGAAGCTCGCCGAGTTTGCGGTACGCGTCGCCCATCGTGGCGGTCGTCATGGTGACGTGCACAAACGGAATGCCCGTCTGCTCCGAAAGCGCGTCAAGGTCATCCGCGATCGAGCCCTTCGGCTCGCCGACGTCGATCACGACCTGCGCGCCGGAAGCAAGCAGCGTTTCGAGGTTCATTTCCCCCTTGCCGCCGTAAAGCTGTCCGAGCTCCGGCAACTGATAGTATTCTGTCGCAAGGAACTGTTCCGCGGACTTGTCCCACTTCGACGCGATGCCGACGAGTTTATCCGGGCACAGCGCGAAGACGACGATCTGCGCGAGCGGTCCGGAGATCGCGACACGCTCGATGTTCATCGGCAGCTCTACCTCTCGTCCGACGGAATCCGTGAACAGGAAGGATTCCGGCTCTGCGGGCGCAGGTTCCTCAGTCGGTTCCGGCTCCGATGCTTCGGTCGGTTCCGGTTCTGCGACCGGTTCGGGTTCCGGCGCGGCGGTCGTTGCGGCGGCTTCCGACTCTTTTTCCGGTTCGGATTCGTTCGTCTTTACGCATCCGACGAGCGCAAACAGCATGCAAAGTGCGAGAAGCGATGCGATCCGTTTTTTCATTTTGCTTTTACTCCTGTCGTATTGTTTGAAACGGGCAGGATCACCGATCCGCCCGGCGTTTCATAAAGATCTACGCGTGTGCCGTACAGCGTGTTCAAAAGCGCGGGCGTCAGGGCCTGTTCAACCGGTCCCTGTGCCGCGACGCTTCCGTCAGAGAGCGCAAGTACGCGATCTGCGTACCACAGTGCGTGCTGCGGGTTGTGGGTCGAAAGCAGTACCGTATAGCCGTACCTTGCGAGGTTCTTTACCACGTCCAGCACACGAAGCTGATTGCCGTAATCGAGTGAGGACGTCGGTTCGTCCATCAAAAGGATCCTTGCCTGCTGCGCGAGCGCACGGGCAACATAACATAGCTGCTGTTCACCGCCGGAAAGCGTGTCGAATAAACGATCCTTAAGCGTCCCGATCCCGAGCTTTTCAAGCGCTTCCATCGCGGTGCGCTCCTGTGCTTTGCCCGGTGAAGCAAACGGCGACAGCGTATGCGACGTTCCCATCAGCACGACATCGCGCACCGGAAAGCGGAACGACATTGCGTGCGTCTGCGGAATGTAGGCGACGCGATGCGCCGTCTCGCGCGCGGAGAGCGTCCGCATGTCCGTGCCGTCGATTTTGATCGTGCCCGAATAGCGCTTCTGTTCGCCCAAAATACAGCGGAACAGCGTGGTCTTTCCGACGCCGTTCGGTCCGAGGATCGCCAAAAGTTCGCCCGCATCAACGTCGAAGGAAACGCCCGAAAGTACCGGCGTCTTTTTGTATGTAAACCAAAGATCGCGAACGGACAAGCTCATAACGTCTTCTCCTTTCGCAGCAAAAGATACACAAAAAACGGCGCGCCGATCACGGCGGTGAGAATGCCGATCGGAATCTCGGTTGCAAGAAGGTTTCTCGAAACATCGTCCGCAAGCAGCAAAAATGCGCCGCCGAAAAGCATGGAGCATGGCAGCAGCCCGCGGTTGTCACTGCCGATGAGCTTGCGCGAGAGGTGCGGCACGACGAGCCCGACCCAGCCGATCACGCCCGAAACGGAGATCGCCGCGGCAGTCACGAGCGTTGCGCAGAGGATCAGCACCGCGCGCAAAAGGTCGGTATTCACGCCGAGCGCGCGCGCTTCGCTGTCGCCGAGGGTCAAGACATTCAACCGCCACCGCAAAAGCAGCAGCGGAATAAGCCCCACTGCCATCGGGATCGCGGCAGGCAGGATATGCGCAAGCCGCACGCCGGACAGCGAGCCCATAAGCCAGTAGGTGATCGCGGGAAGCTGATCAGAGGGATCCGCGACGAGCTTCAGATACGAGGTTCCCGCCGAAAACAGCGAACCCACCATAATGCCCGCAAGGATCAGATTGACGGCCTTTAACCCCGACGCGTGCTGCGCAATCAGAAACACGAGCGCAACGGTGAAAAGCGAGCCGACAAACGCAAAGATTGTGATATATCGCGTGGAACAGCCGAGTAAAATTGCCAGTGCCGCGCCGAACGCCGCGCCGTTTGACGCGCCGAGGATATCCGGGCTTGCCATGGGGTTTCGAAACACGCCCTGAAACGTCGCGCCCGCCGCCGAAAGAGAACAGCCGACCAGCACCGCCATGACGATCCGCGAAAAGCGAACGTTTATGACCGCGTTTTCCATAAACTGCGTCCATGTGACCCGCATGGGCCATATCCGGTCAAGCCCGACGAGCGTCCAAAACCGATGGAACAGAATGCGGATCACTTCGGAAAGCGGCACGGAATAGCGCCCGAGTGTCAGCGAAACGAGAAACAATGCGAAAAGAACGCCCGCCGCCGTCATCAGCACCGCCGTCCGTCTTCCTCTGCCCTGTTTTGCCGCCTTGTCCATGTTCTCTCCTGCCGTTATTCTTTGTTAAGTATAACACGCGGTCGGCTTTGCTGCAAGTTTATCATTATTTGTCCGGTAATGTAGCACATCGTTCCGGATTTCGGCAACAAAAAAGCCCCGCGATCCGCGGGGCGCTGATATAAATCGTGTTACTCGATCGTGACGCTGCCGGAAACGACACTGACCCTGATATCCGCCGCGCCGAGACCGATCTTGTACGCTTCGCCGTCCTTTTCATACGGCAGCTTTATGTCGATGCTTCCCGAAACCTTGTCGCAACGTACCGTTGCGCCGCGTTCGGGCTGGTTGAGTTTCAGCCGGATCCCGCCGGACGCACTGTCGATTTTGATCGTTTCAACCGTGTCGATTCCGAGCGTAACGCCGCCGGACGCGCTGTCGATTTCGATCTCTCCTGCGGAGATGCGGTCGACGGTGAGACCGCCGGACGCCGTATCGACCTCAAACGATGCGGATACGTTCACGCTGCCGAATGTCGTTCTGCCGGACGCGGCATTCACCTTGACCTTCTTTGCGGAAAGGAACCGGATATCCGTCCCTCCGGACGCGGTATCAAGATTCAGCTTGCCGAGATTCAGCGTATTTTCCGCAACGACCTTACCGCTCGCGACGTCGATATCGAGATCGACGAAATCCGGCAGCTCGATCGTCAGTTCCTTCTTTTCATTGAACGCCTTATCGAGCGTCATCTGATAGCCGGACTTGCAGAACTTGATCCGAAGCGTCGTGCCGTCCAGCCACCAATGCATCTGTTCATCTTCTGTGAGCATATCCGCTCCGCTCTCGGTAACGGATAGCATACCTGTTCCGTTTTTCAGCGTAATCCCGCCGGACGCCCATTCGATCTCGACCTTTGTTACCTTGTCGCTTTCGTAGGTGAAATTGCCCGCCGTGTATTTGTCCGCGTTCGCGTATCGCACCGGCACCGAGCAGGACAGCCCGGAGATCGAGATGCAGCCCAAGAGGGCAAACAGCATCAGACCTGTCAGGAAAAGCGCGATGATTCGTTTCATTTTGATTTCCTCCTATAATGATGATTCCATGAGCGCCGCCCGTTCCGGCAGCGTATGATCGAGTTCATCCACGTCCGCGTCGGTCGTCGACCAGCTCGACGTGAACCGCGCGATCCAATGTCCTTCGTCCGCCCTGCCCCAGAGGTCGAAGCCGACGAACGCGCGAAGCTTCTCCGCCTCCGCGTCACTGAGAATAATAAACTGCTGATTCGTCGGCGAGTTCCACGCAAGCGGATAACCCTTGGATAGCAGGATCCGGCGGATGCGTTTTGCGTGGCGGATCGCCTCCTTGCCGATTGTTTCATACAGTCCGTCGGTGAACAGCGCGTCGAACTGCACGCCGAGGACCCGTCCCTTTGCAAGGAGCCCGCCGTGCCGCTTCACCTGCGTCATCAGCATCTTCGGCGCTTCCTTCGGGAACACGACCGCCTCGCCGCAAAGAAGTCCGAGCTTCGTGCCGCCGATCGAAAACGCGTCGCAAAGAGACGCGAGATCAGACAGCGAAACTTCATTTTCCGGGCAGCCCAAAGCGTAGCCGAGCCTTGCGCCGTCCACATAGAGCTTCATATCGTACCGATCGCACAGCACGCGGATGCGCATCATCTGTGCCTTCGTGTACAGCGTGCCATATTCGGTCGGATGTGTGAGATAGACAAGACCCGGACGCACCATGTGCTCGTGCGTGGCGTCGGCATAGAAGGTTTTCAGGAACGCCTCGAGCGCGTCGACGTCCAGCACGCCGTCGTTTTCTTTGAGCGCAAGGACCTTGTGTCCCGTGAACTCGATCGCGCCCGCCTCATGCACATTGATGTGTCCCGTCTTCGGCGAGATCACACCTTCAAACGGCTGAAGCAGCAGATCGATCACGATCATGTTCGTCTGCGTTCCGCCGACCAGCAGCGTCACCGTCGCGTTCGGCGCACCGCACGCGGTCTTGATCTTCTCTGCGGCTTTTGCCGTATACGGATCGAAGCCGTAACCGCTCATCTGCACCATGTTTGTTTCCGAAAGCGCCGCTAAAATCTTCGGATGTGCGCCTTCCGTATAATCGCATTCAAACGTCCGCATGAGTCCCTCCGTTCATTCCGTTCGGTTTTCATCGCTGTCCATGTAGGCGGACAGCAGCGTGTCCAGCTTCGGCAGCGCAGTTCTGAGTGAAACGACCGCGCCGTCTTTCAAATAACAATGCTTTGAGACGCCCTCCGCGACGAGCGTTCCCTTTGAAAGGTTCCGAATTACGTAACCAACTTCCAGCATGCGCGTGCTGTATTTGTTGATCCGTACTGCGATCTCCACCTCGTCCGAAAACATCGTGGGACGACGGTAGTCGATCGAGATGCCGACCACGGGCGAAACGACGCCCTCACGCTCGATATCGACGTAGCCGAAGCCGAGCGCGTCCAAAAACGCGACGCGCGCCTCCTCCATCCACTTCACATAGACAGCGTGGTGGATCACGCCCATCTGATCGGTCTCATGATACTGTGCTTTTCTTCTGTATCGGAACATGGCTGCCTCCGTTCGGTCGATTGCGCTTATTGTATCACAATGCGGCGCATCTGTCATTCCTTTTTGGAAAAATACATCAGCCCGCTTGACATCCGTCTGGAATGTGGTATAATACAGTTAATTGAACAGTTGCTCAACTGTTCCGAATCGGAGGAAAGAATGGAACGCTTGCCGATATGCGAATGTGAATCCGTCCATCAGGACGTTGTAAACGCTGTCCGTCCGCAGCTTCTCAGCGGAGACGAGGCGATTGACCTTGCCGCGCTCTATAAGCTGTTCGGCGACGGAACGCGCGTGCGCATCCTGCAAGCGCTTCGCGTACATGAGCTTTGCGTGTGCGATCTTGCGTGCCTTCTCGGCATGACGAAATCCGCGATCTCGCATCAGCTCAAGGCATTGCGTTTAAGCAACCTTGTTCAGTTTCGCCGCGAGGGGCAAAACGTGTTCTATGCCCTTGCCGATGAGCACGTCGAAAAGATCCTCGACCTCGGTCTGGATCATCTGCGCGAATGAACGCGCATTCTTTTTTACCGTGCAGTTGAATAATTGAGCAACCATTGTATTATTCAGGAGGGTCGTATGAACGAATCAAAGCATGACGAACACGTCTGCACCTGTGAGCACGAGCATCATGAGCACGAACATGACGAATGCTGCCGTCACGAGCACGAACATGCGCATGAACACGAGCACGGCGAATGCTGCCGTCACGAACATGAACACGAACATACACAGGCTCATGAGCATCACCACGAGCATGACGCCTGCGGATGCGGGCATCATCACGGGCACAGCCACGGCGACGCCTGCGGATGCGGGCATCATCACGGGCACAGTCACGGCGACGCCTGCGGATGCGGACACGAGCACGGTGGGCATGAGGAAGGCGAAAACCGCACGATGCTGATCCGTCTGATCGTCGGGGCGGTTCTTTTTGCCGGCGGCATGGCTGCGCATTTTCTACACGCACCGCTGTACGTTGAACTGCCGATCTTTCTTGCGTGCTATGCGGTCGCCGCCTATGACGTCGTGTGGAACGCGATCCGCGGAATTGCGCACGGACAGGTGTTCGGCGAATCGTTTCTGATGACGATCGCGTCAATCGGCGCGTTTGCGCTCGGGGAATACCCGGAAGGCGCGGCAGTCATGCTTTTGTATCAGCTCGGCGAATGGCTCACCGACCTTGCGCTCGATCGCTCGCAGGATTCGATCCGGGCGATCCTCGGCATCCGCCCCGATACGGCAAACGTTATGCATGACGGTGAAACAAAGACCGTCTCCCCTGCCGAGGTGAAAATCGGCGAAACGATCATGATCCTTCCGGGCGAGCGTATCCCTCTGGACGGCACAGTCCTTTCCGGAACCTCCGCTCTCGACACGCGGGCTTTGACCGGTGAATCGATCCCCCGCACGGCGCGTGAGGGCGACACAGTGCTTTCCGGCTGCATTGCGTTGGACGGCGCGCTCACCGTTCGCGTCGAAAAAACGTTCGGCGAATCGACCGCGTCCAAGATCATCCGGCTCGTGGAGGACGCGGCGGATCGCAAAACACCCGCGGAACGGTTTATCACAAAGTTTGCACGGTACTATACCCCCGCCGTGGTCATTGCCGCGGTGGTCCTTGCGGTCGTGCCGTCGCTCTTTACCGGCAATTGGGCGGAGTGGATCCACCGCGCGCTGACATTTCTTGTCATTTCCTGCCCCTGCGCGCTTGTGATCTCGATCCCGCTTGCGGTGTTCGGCGGGCTCGGCGCGTCTTCCCGCGCGGGCGTGCTCATCAAGGGCGGCAACTTCCTTGAAGCGCTGAACAAGGTCCATACGGTGGTGTTTGACAAGACCGGCACGCTGACCGAGGGATGCTTTTCAGTTCGCGAGGTCCTTCCCGCGAACGGATTTACCAAGGAAGAGATCCTCTCTCTTGCGGCAGGCGCGGAATCGTTCTCTACGCATCCGATCGCAAAGTCGATCACGGACGCCGCAAAGGATGCGGAATGGGCAGTTTCGGATGCGCACACGGTTTCCGGCAAGGGTGTTACCGCAGTCGTAAACGGGCACGACGTCGCAGTCGGCAGCACGAAGCTCATGGCAGAACGCGGGCTTTCCGTGCCCGAACCGGAAACGGCGGGAACGGTCACATATGTCGCGGTCGACGGCATGTATGCGGGCTGCATCGTGATCGCCGACGCGCTGAAAGCGGACAGTCACGAAACGGTCGAAGCGCTCCGCACACTTGGCGTAAAGCGTCAGATCATGCTGACCGGCGATGCAAAGGCGGTCGGCGAAGCGGTTGCAAAGGAGCTCAAGCTCGACGGCGTATCGACAGAGCTTTTGCCCGGTCAGAAGCTTGAAGAGGTCGAAGCGCTCTATGCGACGCTTCCGAAGGGCGGCACGCTGCTGTTCGTCGGCGACGGCATCAACGACGCGCCGGTATTGGCCCGCGCGGATGTCGGCGTTGCGATGGGCGGGCTGGGAAGCGACGCCGCGATCGAAGCGGCGGACGCGATCATCCCCGGCGACGCGCCCTCTAAGCTCATCGACGCGATCAACATCGCGCGGAAAACGCACCGCATCACGATCGAAAACATCGTGTTCGCTCTCGGCGTCAAGGCGATCTTTCTCCTGCTCGGCGCTTTCGGCATCGCAAGCCTGTGGGTCGCGGTGTTCGGTGACGTCGGCGTGATGCTGCTCGCCGTTCTGAATGCGCTCCGAACACTGAAAACGTCGCGCAAAACCGCTTGACAATCCCGCGCAGAACGGATATCATTTGCTTGTCAACCATCCATGCAGGGTTGAATGAAAGCTCAGAAGAAAAACGGAACATGAATCTGTCAAATTCAGCGACATGTGCGGTGAATTTGACACCTTGCAGATTTCGCCGCCCGGTAACGCACAGCGTTATAGGCGAAATCTGAAAACCAGTCTGTTGAAAACTTGTTTTCGACAGACTGATATTGTGAGGTGAGGCTAATGAAGAAGCAGAAAACACAGCTCGCTCCGAGAAAAAAGCAAAGCGTCATCGGGTATTACAAAAAATACGGCTGGAAGGTCGCGGCAAAGGACGTGCTGCACGACGTTGTCGGCAGTATCCTTTATGCTGCGGGCATCTATACCTTTGCGGCAACGGCGGACTTCGCCCCCGGCGGCATCACCGGCGTCGCGATGATCATCAATCACTTTTTCCCGTTCCTTCGTATCGGTCTTCTGACGCTGCTCATCAACGTCCCGGTCGCGATCATCTGCTATCGGCTGCTCGGCCGCGTGTTCTTTTTCAAGTCTGTCAAGAGCATGCTGATCTCGGCGTTCTTCATGGATATCATTTTCCCGCTGATCCCGCAGTACAACGGTGCCGAAAACCCGCTGCTTGCCGCGCTGTTTGCAGGCGCACTGTCCGGCATCGGACTTGCGCTCATCTATATGCCCGGATCGTCCACCGGCGGCACGGACTTCGTCATCATGAGCATTCGAAAACTGAAACCGCATCTGTCGATCGGGACCATCTCGCTGATCGTGGACGGCGTCGTTATCCTTTTAGGCTGGCCGGTGTTCGGCAATATCAATGCGGTGCTGTACGGCGTTTTGATGACGATCGTTTCGACTACCATCATCGACAAAGTCATGTACGGTACGGGTACGCGGCGCATGCTCCTTGTCGTTTCCGACAAGGCGAAGGAGATCGCGAATGCCATCATGGAGGAAACCGAACGCGGCGCAACACTTGCGGACGTGCGCGGCGCGTATACCGGAAACCCGCACCAGATGTTGATGTGCGTATGCAGTAAGGTCGAAGTTTATACGGCGCGTCGCATCATCAACCGCATCGACCCTGCCGCGATCGTGATGCTGACGACCGTCGACGAGGCGTACGGCGAAGGATTCCTCGAACCCGACATGGATTAACACATCTTTCCCGACTTTGCGGTGTTCCGAACGGATCGCCGCTTTTTTTGCATGGCGATCCGCTTGACAGCGCGGCGGTTGTTTGTTACAATACAGAAAAACAACAGGAGGCAAATGAGCGAATGCGCAGCTGATCCGTCTTTTTCGAATGTACCGGACGACCCGAGCGATCGGGTGCGTCTTGCGTTGCCGAAAAACGGATCGCCCTCCTTTCATCACCGACTGTGTCGGTCTTTTGGGTCGTTCCCTGCTATTCGGCAGCGGAGCGATTTTTTCATATAAGGATGTGGTGAGTTTATGATACAGGCAAGAAATATCGCCATTATGATCGACCGCGATCAAAAGACGATCGTCGAGGACTTTTCCTTTACCATTGCGGACGGCGCGAAGGTCGCGCTGATCGGCGAGGAGGGCAACGGCAAATCCACACTGTTGAAATGGCTTTACGAACCCTCGCTTGTCGAGGGTTACGCAACGGTGACGGGCTATGCTTCTGTTTCCGGCACAAAGGGATATCTTGCGCAGGAACTTCCCGAAGCGGAGCGGGCGCTGTCCGTCTATGAATATCTCACGGTGCACTCCCGCGAGGACGCGCTTTCGCCGAAGGCGCTCTCCCGCGCGATGAAAGACGTTGCGCTCCCCTATGATCTCGCGTATTCGGACCAGAAGATGGGCACGCTGTCCGGCGGCGAGCGGGTGAAGCTCGCGCTTGCGGTGCTGCTTTTGAACGACTGCGACGTACTGTTTTTGGACGAGCCGAGCAACGACCTTGACCTCGAAACGCTTTTATGGCTCGAAGGATTCTTACGCGCCGTCAAAAAGACCGTGCTCTATATCTCGCATGACGAGGTGCTTCTTTCCCGCACGGCGGAGGCGGTCATCCATCTGGAGATGGTGCGCCGCAAAAAGATCCCGCGCGCAACGATGGCGAGCATCCCATACGACGAATATATGCAGCGGCGCGAGGCGTCCTTTGCACATCAGGCGCAGGTCGCGCAGTTTGAGCAGAAGGCGTTCCGCGAAAAAAAGGAGCGGTATCTTTCGATCTATAACGCCGTCGACCATGCGCAAAGCGCGATCTCTCGAAGGGATCCAGGCACCGGACGGCTTTTGAAAAAGAAGATGCACACCGTCCAGTCGATCGGCAGACGGCTTGAAAAAGAACAGGAGGCTTTGACCGAAGCGCCGGAAGCGGAATGGGCGATATTGCCGAAGTGGCTCGGCGGCGAGATGAAAAACGGACGCACCGTGCTGGAATACGGACCCGCAACGCTGTCGCTTTCCGATCGGATCCTTTCGGAAAACGTTGCGATCCGTATCACGGGACCGGAGCGGGTGTGCATCGTGGGGCGCAACGGCTGCGGCAAGACGACGCTTTTGAAAACACTTGTTCCGGAGATCGAAAGACGCGGTTACAACGTGTTCTATATGCCGCAGACATATTCGGATCTTCTGCCGACGGATCGGCTTCCGGTCGAATTCTTAGCGCCGGACGGGGATAAGGATTCGGTGACCGAGGCAAGGATCTTCTTAGGCAGCATGAAGTACACGACCGACGAGATGGATCATCCGATCCGATCTTTAAGCGGCGGCCAGCAGGCAAAGCTCCTTTTATTGAAGGCGATCCTCGACCGCGCGGACGTGCTGGTGCTTGACGAGCCGACGCGAAACCTTTCCCCGCTTTCCGCGCCGGCCGTGCGAACGCTCCTTCGGGAATTTCGCGGCGCGATCCTGATGGTCACGCATGACCGCAAGCTGATCGCGGAAGCTGCGACGCGCGTTCTGGAACTCACGAAAACCGGACTTTTGCCGTTCGACGCTTCGGCGCTTTAACCCAGCAGAATGTCCATTGCGGTCATGAGCGCGAACCCCCCGAGCACAAAGAGCGTACCGGAAATCGGGCGCTCTTTCAGCATATCCGGCAGCAGCTCAAAGCCGGTAACGTACGCCATCGCGCCGGCGGCAAATGAGAGCAGCCACGGAAGCGCGGGCACGGCGAACCGGGAAAGCAGGATGGTCAGTGCGCCCGCGATCGGTTCGGACGCGCCGGACAGCACACCGTAAAGGAAGGACTTTCCACGCCCGACGCCCGACGCGTGCAGCGGCAGCGAGATGATCGCGCCTTCCGGCAGGTTCTGGAGCGCGATCCCGAGCGACAGCGCAAACGCGCTTATTGCCGTGACGGTCCCCTGTCCGGATAAAAGTCCCGCATACGCCGCGCCGACCGCCATGCCCTCCGGGATATTATGAAGGGACACCGAAAGGACCAGCATCCGTGTGGAATGCGAGACAACGCCTGTGCCCTCGATCCGCGCAGATATCCTGTCCCACGAGGCCAGAAGCCCCGCACCGAGCAGAAAGCCGAAAAATGCGGGTACCCAAGGCATATTTCCTGCTTCCGCCGTCTGTTCCATCGCAGGCAAAAGCAGACTGAACACGGCTGCCGCCGCCATGATCCCCGCAGCGGCGTCCGAAAGAAACCCGCCGACTCGTTTCGGGATCCCGTTTTTCAAGACCAATACCGCCGCTGCGCCGATCGACGTGCCCAAGAACGGCACGAGCAAGCCCATGACTGCCTCCTGCATCAAATCCCCCTCCTTTCCGAAAGCGCTCATGTTATCGTATGCCGTGCGGGAACGGATCGGTGACGAACGGCGTCGAAATGAGCACAAATTTTGTGCCCGTTTTTCTTGACAATATATTCTGCCGGGGTTATACTGAAATCGGAAACGGGCACAAGCCCGGATCGGTATGAATATGCGCGCGGCGGGCCGTTTGTCCGTCAAATTCTTACAGCAGAAAGGAACATGATCATGGGAAAGTTTGAAGTCAAAGAAGTAAAGTCCGGAATCAAGTTCAATCTGAAGGCCGGCAACGGCGAGATCATCGCTGTGAGCGAGATCTATTCCACCGAAAAGGCATGTCTGAACGGCATCGAGAGCGTCAGAAAGTCCTGCCTCGGCGATGTCGAGGATCAGACCGTCGAAGGATTCGAAGTCAAAAAGCACCCGAAGTTTGAGGTCTATAAGGACAAAGCGGGCGAATTCCGTTTCCGTCTGAAGGCGGCGAACGGTGAAATCATCGCAACCGGCGAAAGCTACAAAGCAAAGGCAAGCTGTCTGAAGGGCATCGAGAGCATCAAGAAGAACGCGCCCGAAGCGCCCGTCGTCAAGGTCGAAGAGTGACAAAACCCGCAAATGCCCGTCCGAAGCAGGGACGGGCATTTTTATTTTCCGCATTGTTCACACTCTGTTGACAAACTTGTGAAAATCAAATGGTATAATAAAATATCAAATTGCGGACTTTGCTCTTTTGTTTGAACGTCCGGAAAGGAACCGATTTGAAGGTCTCCGAGTGGAGTAAAAAACAGACGATCCTGATCGGCGTGCTCGCCGGCGTTCTGCTTTGCGCAATCATCTTCCTTGTCGCGGTCGCAACGCGCCCCGCAGAGACAACGATGCTGGACGAACCGGAAGAGGCGGACATTGCGCTGATCGACGAGGGCGAGGTTTCCCTCGAGACGGAAGCGACGCCGCCGCCGGATCTTTCCCTGATCTTCCGTCCGGACAGCGAACATCCCCTGCCCGAAGACCGTGCGGAGCTTGCGCTCGGAAGTGACTATACGATCGGCGGCACGGTCTATTCCAATTATCCGCTGGACAGCGTGACCGTAACGATCTCGTGCTCCCATAACAATCAGAAACCGTATCCGTACAAGAAAACGGTTCATTTTTCGCAAAGCAAAGTCGGCGTCTATGATTTGACCGACGCCGCAACCGACGAAGGCGTGTCGCTCTCCTCGCTCGTTCATTTTTCCGAGCTGTTGGTCGGCGTGCAGACGCTGAAGATCACCGCGTCCGTCAAGGGCACGCGGCCGGTCGAGCTCGTACGCTGCACATTTTACGTGCTCGGAGAGGAATGGGAAACGATCACAAAGGACAAATTCCCGGATTCCTATCCGGAAGCGCTGAAATTCTTCGGTTCGGATGAGCGGTTTCTCTACCGGTATCAATGGGTCAACGGCCGCTATACCGTCGCCGATCCCGCGTGGGAAAAGACTTATATCACCGAGATCCCCGGATATCCGGACAATACACCGTGGCTTGTGCATATCGACGCCGTACCGTATATGGAGAAGGCGTTCGACTATCTTGAAACGACCTATATCCGCGTGCACGGCACGAACGGCGATACCGGCGTGATCAAGGCGATCTCGCTGATCACGGAGTACAACGGCTGCTACGTCTCGCGGTTCACGTCGAGCTTAAAGGCGGTCAGCCACCACACGTTCGGCACGGCGGTCGATCTGAACGCGTCGATGGAGCCGAATAAGAACAATGAAAAGAACCATGCCGTGATCGACGACGACGTCAAGGGGCATCTCGTTTACAACGGCATTCTCATGGAAGACGGCGTGCGCTATTACGATTTTACCTATGACGGCAAGTATAAGCTCGATCCGAACGGCGTTCCGGAGACCTGCGTAAACTACCTGCTCTATGAGTTCGGCTTCTACCGTGCCGGCTTCGACTGGGCGCACTACTATAAGTCGACGAGCGACGCGATGCACTTCTGTCTCAGCGAATTTGTGACACACAAACACGACGAACAGACCTACGGGCTTCGGAAGGTGTATGAATATGTCGAGGACATGCCGGAAACAGTTTCTCCCGAGCCCTCCGCTTCCCCCGTTTTGAACCCGTAAACCGCGTTTCTTTCGGCGCAGGAGCAATTCCTGCGCCGCTTTTTGTTTTTGACCGATCCGTGAAGGAAAATCGACAAATTTGGGACCAATTTGTAACCCGAAAATGAATAATCGGATATTTTGAAAACACATTATAAAGAAACGTCGAAAACCGGCACAAGCCCGAAAAAGTGTGCTACGATACGCCTCACAGGAGGTGGATTGTATGACAATGCTGAAACGGTTTGCCGTTTTCGGTCTTGCGACAGCCTGTTTACTGTCCTCACCGATCATGCGGCAGGCTGCCGCGGAAGCGCGCCCCGTCCTTCGGTTTGAGGAGATGGAACAGGAGCCGAAAAAGGAAAACGAGGAGCTCATTGAGCAGATCCGTTCGACCTATGAAGCGGCAAAAAAGACCGCCCGTAAAAAATCGTTCAAGGGCAAATGCGGCTACTACGTCGGGCTGCAGCTTGTTTCGCTCGGCATCAACACGAAATATATCGGAAGCAACGGAAATCGCGCGTTCGACATCTATAAGGATAAAACGGAGACCTCAGGCGGTTATTCGGTCACAGCCTACCCTGCAAAGCAATACACGCTTTCGGAAGCGCTCGAAGCCATTCAGAAGGAGGATCGCCATGCGCGCAATATCCTCGTCGGCTTTGAAAAGGGCACCAGCAAGGCGGGCAAAAAATACGGGCATGTGATGTTCATTCACGGCATCGAAAACGGCATGGTCTACTTCTCCGACAGCTACGCCCAGACCGTCGACGGTGTAAAATACAAGGAAGGAGCGCCGATCGTCTGTTCAATCGAAACCTTCGCCGCCAAATACAAAAAATACAAGCTCGACGGCGTGATCCATTTCAGCTGATTCCTCAACAAAGGTACACAAATACATGCAACGAAAAAGCACCGGAAAATCCGGTGCTTTTCGTCAGTGATTCGGATCAGCCGTCGATGGTGCAGTACATGAAGTACTTGTAGCCCAGCGGATTCGAGAAGAAGCCGTGTACATTCTTGCTGATCATGTAAGTATCCGTGTAGTAGTAGATCGGGCAGATGCAGCCGGTGGACATGAGGAGGTCCTCTGCGCGGTGCATGAGCTCATAACGGACGGTGTTGTCGGTGCAGTTCTTGATCGCCTTGATCAGAACGTCATAGGTCTCCGCCCAAGTACCGTTCTCGACCTTGACGTCATAGCCGAGATCGGTGAGATCCAGGTTGTAGCACGCGACGTCAGCATGGTTGCCCTTGCCGAACTGGACGTCGTTGTTGCCGGAGATTGTGGTCCACATGTCAAGGAAGCAGATCGGGTCATTGTAGTCCGCAACCCAGCCGTTACGCGCGATGGAGTAATCGCCGTTCTTACGGGTCTGGAGGAACGTTGCCCATTCCTGGTTCTCCATGTTCATCGTGATGCCGACCGCAGCAAGCTGTGCCTGCAGGTATTCGCCGATCGCCTTATGACCTTCGGAGGTGTTGTAGAGGTACGTCATACTCGGGAAGTTCGTGAACTTACCGTCTTCGAAGGTGTAGTACTTCTTCAGTACTTCAATTGCCTGATTGTAGTTGCTCTCGATCGCGGCGGTGTCAACATTGTAGTAGCCGTTGAAACCTTCGTTGTGACCGGCGGTCTTATAGAACTCGGTGCCGTCCGGGTTCGTCATGCCCATTGCGACAAAGGACGAAGCCGGAACCTGGCCGCCCTGTGCGATATCGTTGACGATGTAGTTGCGGTCGAACAGCAGGCTGATCGCATTGCGGATCTCTGCGCGCGCCATCTCCGCTTCTACGCCGGTGAGACCCAGCTCTGCAGGGAGAATGTCCTCGTTGATGTTCCAGCATACATAGTAAGTACCGATCTGACCTGCAACTTTGTATTCATCGGGATACTCCGCCTTGAGCGTTGCCATCTCGTTCGTCGGAACGTCGTCGATCAGCTGCCATGTGCCATTCTTGAAGTTTGCGACCATGTTGTTGGAGTCGTCGGAGAGATAGAACTCGATCTTGCCCATGAGGATCTTGTCCGCATCAACATAGTTTGCGTTCTTTTCCAGCGTAATGACGCTGTTGTGCTCCCAGCCGGTCATGGTATACGCACCGTTGCAGATGTAGGTCGACGGATCGGTTGCCCAGCTCTCGTTCGCAACAACATCCTCACGGACCGGGAAATAGGTCGGGAACGCAAGCAGTTCATCCCAGTACGCGACTGCATTGTACAGCGTTACCTGAAGGGTCTTGGCGTCAAGCGCATGAACGTTCAGATTGCCCTCGTTGTATCCGTCGACAACCTCAAACATATAGCCGTAGTCGGCGCCGAGATCTTCACTCGCTGCGCGCTTCCATGCAAATTCAAAGTCGTTTGCGGTAACGTCCTTGCCGTCGGACCACTTGAGACCGTCACGCAGCGTATACGTATAGGTCACGGTACCGTCAGCGTTTTCGACGCCCTTTACGAGTTCCTTCGCTGCGTCCGGCACGATGACCAGTTTGCCGCTGTCATCCTGCGCCCACTTTGCGAGGCCGGAGAACAGGTGTGCAATCAAAGTCGCGCCGTCAACCGCGGAGTTCAGCGCCGGGTCGAGCGTGTCGGGTTCAGAGGCAAGACAGACTGCAATGCTGGTGCCTGCTGCAGCTTCCTGTTTGCCGCAGGCGGCCAGAGAGAGCGCCATTGTCAGAACCAAAAGCAGTGCAATGAGTTTCTTCATGTTGTAATTTCCTTCCCTTCCTTTTTTTTCAAAACGCACGGGGATGCCGTACATATTGAACGCTTATAATTCATTGACCCGGTGACAGGCGACAAAGTGCCCGGGCTTGACCTCGTTAAACGCCGGCATCGCTTCTGCGCAGCAAGGCGCGGCGTTTGGACAGCGCGTGCGGAACGGGCAACCGCTCGGCGCGTTCAACGGACTCGGAATGTCGCCGGAAAGAATGATACGCTTGTTTGCCTTCGCCACCTTCGGGTCCGGCTGCGGAACCGCGGACATCAGCGAACGGGTATACGGATGCAGCGGCTGATCGTAGATCTCCGCCGCGTCCGCGAGCTCGACCATTTTGCCGAGATACATGACCGCGATACGGTCGCTGATGTGCCGGACGACCAGAATGTCATGCGCGATGAACAGATATGTCAGGTTCATCTTTTCCTGCAGCTCGACAAACATATTGATGACCTGCGCCTGAATGGACACGTCCAATGCGGATACCGGTTCGTCGCAGACGATAAACTCCGGATTCAGCGCAAGCGCACGCGCGATGCCGATGCGCTGACGCTGACCGCCGGAAAATTCATGCGCATAACGGGATGCATGCTCGCTGTTCAATCCTACCTGATCCATCAGATCCAGGATGCGGTTCATGCGGTCCTGCTTGCTGCTGTACATTTTATGAACATCCAGCGGTTCGCCGATGATGTCGGAGACCGTCATGCGCGGGTTCAGCGAGGAATACGGATCCTGAAATACCATCGTCGCCTTTTTGCGCAGTTCACGGATATCCGAACGGTTTTGAATCGGGCGTCCGTTGAAGACCACTTCGCCCGCGGTCGGTTGATACAGATGCAGGATCGAACGTCCGACGGTGGTTTTGCCGCAGCCGGATTCTCCGACAAGGCCGAGCGTCTCACCGCGGCGGATGGAGAATGAAACATCGTCGACCGCCTTCAGCGGCTTTGTTTTAAACCAGCCGACATTGATATTGAAATACTGTTTGAGGTGCCGAACGTCAACCAGGATCTCTCCGTTTTTCTCAATATGCTCACTCATGCATTCTCACCGCCTTCCTCCTCCGGTACGATCGTGCCGTTTTCAATGCCTTCCTTTACGTTCATCCAGCAGGCGGCAAAGTGTTCGTCGTTGATGCGCATGCGTTCGCAGCGCTGTCTCAGGCAGATCTTCATCGCGTTATTGCAGCGCGGCGCGAACGGACACCCCTCCGGCATGTTCAGAAGATCGATCGGCGTACCGGTGATCGGCTGCAGTTTGCTGCCCGCCGTATCCGCCGTCGGGATCGAACGCATCAGGCCCTTGGTATACTCGTGCTTGGGATTATAGAAAATCTCCTCCGCCGTACCCTGTTCGCAGATCGAACCGGCATACATGACGATGACCTCGTCGCACATCTGCGCCACAACGCCGAGATCGTGCGTGATCATGATAATCGCCATGCCGAGTTCTTCCTGCAGCGATTTCATCAGTTCAAGGATCTGTGCCTGGATCGTCACGTCAAGTGCGGTGGTCGGCTCGTCAGCGATCAGGATATCCGGTTCGCAGGCGAGTGCCATTGCGATCATAACGCGCTGCCGCATACCGCCGGAATGCTCGAAGGGATATTGATTCATGCGCTTTTCGGGCTCGTTGACGTTAACCAGCTTCAGCATTTCGATCGCACGTTCGCGCGCCTGTGCCTTGTTGCGATCGGTGTGCAACATGATCGCCTCCATCAGCTGATGTCCGATCGTATAGGTCGGATTCAGAGACGTCATGGGGTCCTGGAAGATGATGGAAATTTTGTTTCCGCGGACGGTCTTCATCACGGATTCGCCCACCCCGACCAATTCCTGCCCATCCAGTTTGATGGAGCCTGAAACGATCTTGCCCGTGGAAGCAAGGATCTGCATGATGGAATAGGCGGTAACGGATTTGCCGGAGCCGGATTCACCGACGATGCCGAGTACCTTGCCGCGATCGAGGTTGAAGGAAACGCCGTTGACGGCTTTGACTTCTCCCGCAGGGGTAAAGAAGGAGGTATGCAGATCGCGTACTTTCAATAACGGTTCAGCTGACATTGTTTCACCCTCCCTCTCAGTTTCTCAGCTTCGGGTCAAATGCGTCACGCAAGCCGTCGCCGAACAGGTTCAGCGAAAGTACGATCAGCGAAATGACGATGGCAGGAATGATCATACGATACGGGTAAGAGGACAGACCGTTCAGCGCGTCCGAAGCGAGCGATCCGAGCGACGGCATCGGCGCATTGACGCCGAGTCCGAGGAAGGACAGGAAGCTTTCCGTAAAGATCGCGTTCGGGATCTGCAGCGCAGTGGAGATGATGACCACACTGATGCTGTTCGGCAGCAGGTGCTTTCGAATGATCCAGCTCCCCTTTGCACCGGCGGCGCGGGACGCCAGAACATATTCCTGTTCGCGCAGCGAAAGAATCTGTCCGCGGATCAGTCGTGACATGCTGACCCAGTACAGCACGCCGAAGACGATGAATAAACTGATGATGTTGGTACCGATCTTTTCCAGCGCGGTACCTTCAAGCGCCGTTCCCAGCGTCTTTTTAAGAACGGACGCAAGCAGAATGACCATCAGCATATCGGGCAGTGAATAGATGATATCGACGATGCGCATGATGACGAGGTCGACCGCTCCGCCGCAATATCCTGCGATCGAGCCGATCGTCATGCCGATGATCAGAACGATGATGCTGGCAAAGAAGCCGACGGCAAGCGAAATGCGGGTCCCGTAGATGACACGGATGAAATAGTCGCGTCCGCGTTCGTCCGTTCCGAAGATATGCGGAAAGATCTTTTCCCCGGCAGCGATGCGCTCCTGTTCCGTTTTGCCGTACTCAAAAGGTGCAAGATTACCGTAGGAGCTGTCGACCGGTTTGCCGGGCTGAATGCCGAGCTGCTCGCCGAACGCATACGGCCAGAACAACGGGATGATCAACGAAGACAGCGTGATGACGATGATCACAATCAGGCTGACTGTGGCAACTTTGTTTTTCAGAAGGCGTTTCACGCCGTCACGGAAGAACGTGGACGATGGACGCATTTGTACCATGTACGCTTTTTCTTCGTCGGTGGCGGGAATGAAAGCGTCGAGGTCCACATGCATGGAAAACTTTTTGCGGATATCTTTAAAATCTTTCATGTCTGCATCTTCCCTCATTCCAGATTGATTCGCGGATCGACGATCTTATAAAGGATATCGCTGACCAGGTTCATGATAACAATCAATACTGCCAGAACGATCGTCGTCCCCATGACCATCGGATAGTCGCGGTCGGTAATGCTCTTGACAAAGGCCCTGCCGATGCCGGGTACGGCAAAGATTTTTTCCACAACCAAAGACCCGGTCACGATATATGCAAGCATCGGGCCGAAGTATGTAATGACCGGGATCAGGGAATTTTTCAGCGCGTGTCCGAAGATGATCTTGACGCCGGAAACGCCCTTTGCCTTTGCGGTGCGGATATAGTCCTGCCCGAGCACATCCAGCATGGAAGAACGCGTCAATCGCGTTATATACGCCATCGGATAGAGCGAAAGCGTGATGATCGGCAAGATGAGACCGCCTCTTGCCGCGCCGTTTGCGGGAAGAATATGGAACGTGATCGCAAACAAAATCAGCAGCAGCGACCCCATAATAAATGACGGCATGGAAACAAATGCCGTTGTAATGACCATGATGATCTTGTCGATCAGTTTATTTCTCCGCAGTGCCGCGACCGCGCCGAGAACGATTCCGAAGATCGCAGCGATGACCGCTGCAATGACGCCCAGCTTTGCAGAGGTTTTCATACCGTCTGCAATGATGTCAATGACCATGCGCCCACGCTGCTTGATCGACGGACCAAAGTCAAATTTTGTTACGATGTCCTTGAGATAGGTGCCGTACTGAACAAGCAGCGGCTTATCCAGACCGTATTTTGCTTCCAACGCTGCCTGCGCAGAAGCCGAGATCGCCTTCTCACTTAAAAACGGACCGCCCGGGACGGCATGCATGACGAAAAATGTCACTGTGATGACGATCCAAACGGTCAGGATCGCAAGAAGGATTCTTTTCAGGATGTAGAACGCAGTCTTTGAATTCATAAACCCTATCCCTTTCTGATTTGGCGTCCGATGAACCCGCCGAGATCGCGTGATCCAACGGAGATCCCCTCGTTTGCTGTGCAAATTTATAACTATGCACAAAACTATTATAATACATTCATTTCAGAAAAGCAATCACTAATAATTCTTTTACCCGTTCTCTTTGCGGGATCCGAACGGTTGAATACTCCAATATGAAAAAAGCACCGGAAACCGGTGCTTTTTGGTGTTCGGAACTTATTTTGTCATGTTCGCGATCTCTTCCGCGAAGTTGTCCTTGCGCTTTTCGATGCCCTCGCCCTTCTCGAAGCGGACGAACGCGAGAACCTTTGAAGCATGCTTCTGCTGGAGCATCTCCTTGATGGTGATGTCCGGGTTCTTGACGAACTGCTGTTCCTCGAGGCAGACTTCCTTATAGTACTTCTGCATACGGCCGTCGACCATCTTCTCGATGATCGCGTCGGGCTTCGGCTTTGCGGAATTCGCGTTCTCCTCCTTTGCGGTCGCCAGCTGGACGGCGCGCTCGCGGTCGATGAACTCCTGCGGGAGATCATCGCGTCCTACGCAGACGGGAGAAGCCGCCGCGATCTGCAGCGCTACGTCATGCATGGCTTCACGATCACATTCCTCCGCAAACTGGACGATAACGCCGCGGCTGCCGCCGAGGTGGATGTACGTGTCGACTGCGCCTTCCATGCGGACGAAACGGCGGACGGAGATCTTTTCACCGATCTCTGCGACCGCTGCGGTCTGCAGCGCCTGGACGGTCTGTCCGTCGATCTCGCTCGCCATCAGCGCGTCGAGATCCGCGGGGTTCGCTTCCACAACCTGCTTTGCGATCGTCTTGACGAACGCCTTGAACCGGTCGGTCTTTGCAACGAAGTCGGTCTCGCAGTTGACCTCGACCAGAGCGGCGACGTTGCCCTCCCGGTAATCGTCAACAAGACCTTCCGCCGCAATGCGGCCTTCCTTCTTCGCGGCCTTTGCAAGGCCCTTCTCGCGCAGGAAGTCGATTGCCTTTTCGATATCGCCGTCGGTTTCGACAAGCGCTTTCTTGCAGTCCATCATGCCGGCGCCGGTGCGCTCACGCAGTGCCTGTACGTCTTTTGCGGTAAAGTTCATGGTACTACCTCCGATTATGCTTCTTCTTCGGTCTCTTCCGCCGCGTCGACTGCCGCGTCGGTCATCTGCTCACCCTGCTTGCCTTCGAGCACGGCGTCCGCCATCTTGGCCGCAATCAGCTTGACCGCACGGATCGCGTCGTCGTTGCCGGGGATCGGGTAATCGACCTCGTCCGGGTCGCAGTTGGTGTCGATGATCGCAACGATCGGAATACCGAGGCTGCGTGCTTCTGCGATCGCGATGTGCTCCTTGCGCGGGTCGACAACGAACAGCGCTGCCGGGAGCTTCTTCATTTCCTTGATGCCGCCGAGGTTCTTCTCGAGCTTTTCACGCTCGTTCAGAAGACCGATGACTTCCTTCTTGGGCAGCAGATCGAAATCGCCGTTCGCTTCCATCTGGTCGATCTTCTTGAGACGCGCGATGCGGGTCTGGATGGTCTTCCAGTTGGTCAGCATGCCGCCGAGCCAACGCTGGTTGACATAGAACATTTCGCAGCGCTTTGCTTCCTGCTCAATGCTCTCCTGCGCCTGCTTCTTGGTGCCGACGAACAGGATCGTCTTGTCCTGTGCCGCGAGGTCACGAATGAAGTAATACGCTTCTTCGATTTTCTTGACGGTCATCTGCAGGTCGATGATGTAGATACCGTTGCGCTCGGTGAAGATGTACGGTTTCATCTTCGGGTTCCAGCGACGGGTCTGGTGTCCGAAATGGACGCCTGCTTCCAAAAGTTGTTTCATTGAGATCACGGACATGATAATTAAACCTCCTCGTTTTTAGTTTGTCCTCCTCCCGTTTCAAACACAGGCGTTAACCCAAAGGGCACGAGACGCCGGATCCGCGGGAGTGCGTGATACCGAATTGCATTATACACATCGGCGCAAAAAAAAGCAACCCCCAAAATGCAGATTTTGCGGGGTTTTTTCACGGTTTTTACCTATGCGCGGGAGGATAGGTCCAGATACAGCATGAACGCCAGCGTAAGAACGGCGCAGACGATCCCGATCACGGAAAAGACCGTGTTTCTGCGTGTCGCCGCATCCTTTGCGCGTTGGCTGAAAACCAGCCCGCGTACGCCGGACACAATCGCCGCAAGCATCAGCGGCGGAGCAGCGAAAAACAGCGCCAATAAGCCGTAAACGCCCTCATAGGTGATCTCCGCATACGCAAAGCGTGTTGCAAGCTCAGCGAATACCGCAATACCGAGTGCGAGCACGCCGCAAACCAGAGCGATCCATGAAGCGACTGTGCCGTTTCGTCTTCTTTTCATGCTGCGCTCCTTTCTGAAACGCTTATTCTTCCTCGTCTCCGTCAGCCATCTCGTCGAGGATCTCGAGGAATTCGTTGAAGACCTCGTCTAAAAGGATATCGTTTTCGATCGGCAGATAGCGTTCGCCCGCCGCATCCTTGACGACCTCGAGGATCACGACTTCATCTTCGTCCACGTTCTCCACCTCGTCGATGGGGATCAGCGCGGCATAGCGCTTCTTTTCGTAATCAAATGTGGCGACGAGATCGAATTCGACCTCCTTGCCGTTTTCGTCGATCAATGTGACCAGGGTGTTTTGTTCTTCCATGGTTTTCTCCTGTATGTTTGTTTGAAAAGGTCCTTCGCTGCCGCTCAGGATGACATCATCCGGATAACGAACGGCGTCGCCGTCCGGCACGCAGATCCGGGACGTCAACGGCGCACAGATCCGTCAAATCCAGCGACATGCGCGGTGGATTTGACTCCTCGCAGCTTTCGCTGCCCGTATGAGCCGAAGGATCATAGGCGAAAGCTGTAAACCGGTCCTTTGAAAACAGGTTTTCAAAGGATCGAACGACGTCAGCCGTTCGGATGAGAATCCATATACCCCTGCAGGATCAGCACCGCCGCGAGCTTGTCGATGACCTTTTTCTGCTTTTCGCGGGAGATATCCGCGTCGACGAGCACGCGCCGCGCCGCCATGGTGGTGAGCCGTTCATCAAAGAAGAGCAGCTCGCCGTCCCATTGCTTTCGGATCGCTTCAGCAAAGCGCTGCACTTTTTCCCCCTGCTCGCCGATCGTGCCGTTCATGTTCATGGGCAAGCCCAAAAGGAGCCGGCACGGTGCGTAGCGGTTCAGAATCTCCACAATATGCGCGACGTCCTTTTTCGTGCTTTCCGTCCGCCAATACGTCTCGACGCCCTGCGCGGTGATCCATAAGGGATCGGACACCGCGACGCCGATGCGTCTGTCGCCGACGTCCAGTGCAACCATGCGCTGCTTCAATGCTTTTCGACGTAGAAGCGCACAAGCTCCTCGATGAGCTCGTCGCGTTCCATGCGCAGGATCAGGTAGCGCGCGTTGTTGTGGCTGGTGATGTACGTCGGATCGCCTGAAAGCAGATAGCCGACGATCTGGTTGACCGGGTCATAGCCTTTTTCGCGCATGGCGGAATAGGCGGTCATCAGCACTTCCTCTGCCGTCTTGACGTCTCTCGGTACGGTGAATTGAATGGTATCGCCTTTGTTTTCCATAGCATATTCCTCCATATATTATTATACCGTACTTTTTTCCGATTTGTAAACCCAAATTACGGAAAATCACACTTTTTTTGCAATGTGCATATCATGCAGAAAAAAACGAGGAGGAACCAATGAAACGAACGATCCTGATCGTGCTTGCCGCACTTTTGATGCTGCTTCCGCTTGCATGCCATGAGGCGGAAAAGGAAACCGTCACGCTGGAGCTGCACGAGGTGACGCGCTCGGTCTTTTACGCGCCGCAGTACATTGCCATGTCGCTGGGCTTTTTTGAAGAGGAAGGACTGCATGTGGAGATCACGACCTCCGGCGGCAGTGAAAAGGCGATGACCGCGCTTTTGTCCGGCGACGCCGACCTGTGCCTTGCAGGTCCCGAAACGGGCGTTTATGTCATGAACGAAGGCAAGGAGGACCATCCGGTGATCGTGGGACAGCTCACGAAGCGCGACGGATCGTTTCTGATCGCGCGTGAGCCCGCCGATCCGTTTTCCTGGGAGGATCTCAAGGGCAAAACCATCATCGGCGGCAGAAAGGGCGGTATGCCGATCATGACGCTCCGCTGGGTCATGGCACAAAACGGGCTCGTTGACGGCGAAAACTGCACGATCATCGACTCGATCCAGTTCAACCTGATGGCAGGCGCGTTCGAGGGCGGCGAAGGCGATTACGTGACGCTGTTCGAGCCGACCGCGACAGAGTTTCAGAACGCGGGCAAGGGCTATATCGTAGCAAACATCGGACTTGAATCCGGCGAAGTGCCCTACACCTGTTACTTTGCTTCGCAGAAAATGATCGAAAGCCATCCGGAGCGCATCGAAGCGTTCCTTCGCGCGATCTATAAAGCGCAGCAGTGGATCGAGACCGCAAGCGACGAGGACGCGGCAAAGGCAATGCAGCCGTACTTCCCCGACGCGTCCCTCGAAAGTCTGATGGCGGTCGTGAAATCCTATCGCGAGACGGACTCGTGGAAGAAGGATCCCGTTATGCAGGAAGCGGACTATGAGCGGCTTCTGACAGTCATCGACTTCAACGGCGAGCTCACGGGGCGCCCCGATTTCAACGAACTCGTCAACAACGCCTTTGCAAAGAAGGTCGCGGGAAAATAAAAAGCGGGGTGCCCGGGAGGGCGCCCCCTACTTATACCTGATGTGTCATTCTGAGGCGAAGCCGAAGAATCTTTAAGATCCTTCGTCACTGTGTTCCTCAGGATGACAAAACTGTAAATCCGTCAAATCCGGCGACATGTGCGGCGAATTTGACTCCTTTCAGCCTGCGCCGCCCGGTGGATCCCGATCCATAGGCGCGGGCTGCAAACTCGCCGAAATCCTGATTTCGGCGAAACGCGAAGCGTTATTTCGCGTCGTCTAATTTTCCCGTATACAGCGCGTGCTCGATCCAGATGCGCATGCCGCGGATGCCGCGGTCGAGCGCGGCGAGCTTTTCGAGGATGACGTCGAACTGCTTCCGCTCAAAGTCATTGACGCGTCCGTCGACGGAGATGTCGATCAGGTTGTCCCGCTCCAGCTCCATTGCGTGCAGCGCGGAGAGAAGCTCCACTGTGAGCTGCGGCAGCTCCTTGAGCACCGCTCTCTCCACATATTTCATGCCGATCGGGCACTCATGCGTGCAGTAATAATTGGAAAGCTCCGGGTTCTCGTACCCCTGCTCCATCGCAAGGACCTCGTCCGGGTGCGGCGCGCTCTTGCCGCTCTCGATCTTTTCGATGCGATCCGCGGATACAAAGCCCAAAAGCTCCTCTGCCGCCTCGCGGGAAAGGTCCATGATCTCGCGGCTTTGCTGATAAATGTTTTTATTCTCCTTGGTTGACCGTCTTCCCATCGTGATCCCTCCGTTCCTTTTTGTACCTACAGTATACACCGTGCGCGCGCATATGTGAAGCAAAAACATGCGGAATAGAGCAGATTATTTCGCACCCGCACTGCAAATAGCGATTGCCGTTTGCAGACGGCTTCCCTTTCGGATACGCCTTGAAAAGGGTATGATGAACCCGTAAACAAGAGGCGGACAAAACCGCCGGATCCCAAAGGACTGAGGCATGAAAGGAGTGAGCATTATGGGATTCTTTGCACAGCACACCGGTCTTCTGATCGGACTGATCGTCGCAGCGGTCGCCGCGGTGATCGCGATCATCGTAAGCGGGTACGTCAAGGCGCCCCCGGACAAGGCATACATCATTTCCGGCATCAAGAAGACGCCGAAGATCCTGATCGGACGCGCGGGGATCAAGCTTCCCTTTCTGGAAAGAAAGGACACGCTGGTCCTAAAGCAGATCAGTATCGACATCAAGACGAACGGCTACGTGCCGACGCTCGACTTCATCGGCGTGGACATCGACGCGGTCGCGAAGGTGCGGCTGAAGACCGACCCGGAAGGCATCAAGATCGCGATGAAAAACTTCCTGAACATGTCGGAGGAAGCGATCACAAAAGCGCTGACCGACTCGCTGCAGGGCAACATGCGTGAGATCATCGGCACGGTAAAGCTCAAGGAGCTGAACACGGACCGCAAGAAGTTCGGCGACGAGGTACAGCAGAAGGCGCAGACCGATATGAACGCGCTGGGTGTGGAAATCATCTCCTGCAACATCCAGAAGATCGAGGATGAAAAGGGTCTGATCGTTGCCCTCGGTCAGGACAACATGTCGCAGATCCAGAAGGATGCTTCGATCGCCAAGGCGCAGGCAGAGCGCGACGTTGCGATCGCCGAAGCGGAAGCGCGCCGGATGGCAAACGAAGCGCAGGTTGCGGCGCAGACCGAGATCGCGTCCCGGCAGAACGAGCTCCGGATCCGCGAAGCAGAGCTGAAACGTGCGTCGGATCTCAAGCAGGCGGAAGCTGATGCGGCATATGAGATCCAGCAGCAGGAGCAGCGCAAGACCATCGAGGTCGCCACCGCGAACGCGAACATCGCGCGGCAGGAACGCGAGATCGAGCTCAAAAAGAAGGGCGTCGAAGTCACCGAACAGACGCTTGAAGCGGAGATCAAAAAGAAGGCGGAAGCCGAGAAGTTCGCCCGTCAGCAGAAGGCGGAAGCGGAGCTCTTTGAACGGCAGCGCAAGGCGGAGGCCGAAAAGTTCGAGCGTGAAAAGGCGGCGGAGATCCGCCGGATCCACGCGGAGGCCGAGAAGTTCGAGCGCGAAAAGGAAGCCGAGGCACAGCGCGTGCAGGCGGAAGCCGAAAAGTACGCGAAAATGCAGGAAGCCGAAGGCATCAAGGCGGTCGGCGAAGCGGAAGCGGCGGCGATCGAAGCCCGCGGCATTGCGGAGGCGGAGGCGCTCGAAAAGAAGGCCGAAGCTATGAAGAAGTACGGTCAGGCAGCCATGATGGAAATGATCGTGAAAGCGCTGCCGGAGATGGCGGCGTCCATCGCAAAGCCGCTCGAATCCATCGACAAGGTGACCATCATCGACGGCGGTCGCGGCGGCAGCGGTGTGGATCAGATGGGCAGCTTCGTCCCGAGCGTGCTCGCCCGCACCATCGAAACGATGAAGGAAGTCACCGGACTGGACCTTGTGGACATCATGAAGGCGGAGACCTACGATGCGAAGGTGAACCGCAACGTGACGGTGCAGGGCGATCCGCAAGGCGCCGTGAATACCGTCATGAACCCGGAAGCCACCGCATAACACCCCATGCAGAAGCAGCCCCCGATCAAGGGGCTGCTTTTGTCTATATGGAATCGGGGCGAGCTTGCCGCTCGTGCCGTGTCCCCTCATCCGTCACCTGCGGTGACACCTTCCCCACCAAGGGGAAGGCTTTTGGTACATGCCAACGAATCGTAGGGGCTGATGTGACGCGCGGCCCCCCACAGCACCGCGCGGCCCCCCACAGCACAGAAAAAGAACGCCCGGAGGGAGGCGCTTCGTAAGGAAGCGCCTCCTTCGGATTTGTGGCAGGCCGATTGACCATGCCGGATAGGGATGATATAATTTTCTAACCAAATCGGGCTTTATGAGGGCAAAACAAATGAGACTGCTGTTTCAAATGGATCAAAGGGATTACGATCAATGTACACATACTTTTACACGCAATTCTGCAAGAAGCATTATTATCAGAGACGGCAAGGTCGCCATGATCCACAGTTTAAAGTATGATTACTACAAATTTCCCGGAGGAGGAATAGAAAACGGCGAAAATCCTATTGAGGCCATGATACGAGAGACGCAGGAAGAAGCAGGCTTGGTTGTTATTCCCGAGTCAGTTATAGAATATGGATATGTGCATAGGATTCAAAGGAGCGATATGGACGCCACAGAATGTTTTATACAGGATAATTACTATTATCTGTGTAAAGCGATGGATCAATTAACATCTCAACAACTGGATGATTATGAGGCGCAGGAATCTTACAGGCTGGAGTTCGTGGAGCCGCTTGTTGCAATCAGTCAGAACCGCAATGTAAAGAACAGCCCATATAATCAGTTGATGTTTGAAAGAGAAGCACGGGTGCTCGAAATCCTAATTACGGATGAACTGCTGACGTAACAACTTCCGGGTTTCTGAGATACTGCAGAGGGACAGGAAAAGCCTTCCCCTTGAGGGGAAGGTGGCACGGCGCCAGCCGTGACGGATGAGGTGGAAAGCCTTGGATCAAACAAATAACCCCAAATGAAAAAGAAATGCACAAAAGCTTCGCCGCGAAATGACGAAGGAGGAGCGACGCCTTTGGTATGACTTCCTGAAACAACTCCCAGTCACGGTCAACAGGCAAAAGGTCATCGACCATTACATCGTGGACTTCTACTGTGCCTCGGCTAAGCTTGCGATCGAGTTGGACGGCTCACAGCACTATGAGAACGAGGGCGCTGCTGCCGATCGGGAAAGAGACCATGCCCTGAATCAGCGTGGAATTACCATCGTGCGATATTCCAATAACGACCTCAACAGGAATTTCGATGGGGTGTGTGCTGACCTTTTGAGGCGGCTCGGCCTGACGGGTATTGAGTAAACGCGGAAAGACACCTCATCAGTCAGCCTTGCGGCTGACAGCTTCCCCTCAAGGGGAAGCCTTTGGCGAGTTCACTCCTGTCCACGATTCTAACGAGCATCGGATTTTGCCCCACAAAATCCGAGAGACAAAACCGGCGTGACCAAAAAACGGTCACGCCGGTTTCATATCCTTTTGAGCCGGTGATTGCCGCCTCAAAACAGCTTCTTTATGGAGTACGCCCCGACGGACGTTCTTTCCATTTACGGTTTATTCCGCCTTCTTTACCGCGGGTGTCGCCTTTGCGCGGGTCTTGCGGCCGGCGGGCAGCTTCGGCTGCGGTTCGCCGTCTCGGATAAGCCGCGGCGGAGAAAGCTTTTTGATCGTATCCGCCGTGATCTCAACGGTCTTCACGCCCTCTTCGGTCGGAATCTCGTACATGATGCCGAGCATGACGTCCTCCATGATGGCACGGAGGCCTCTGGCGCCGGTCTTCCGCTCGATCGCTTTCTTTGCAACCTCGCGCAAAGCGTCCTCGGTGATGACGAGATCGACGCCGTCCATCTCGAACAGCCGGCGATACTGCCGCGAAAGCGCGTTCTTCGGCTCGGTAAGGATCTCGACAAGTGCGTCCTCAGTGAGGTTTTCGAGCGTGACGATGATCGGAACACGACCGACGAACTCGGGGATCAATCCGAATTTCAGAAGGTCCTCGGGAAGGATGTCCTTTAAGATCGTGCCGACGTCCATCTGCTGCGTGGAGCGCACCTCCGCGCCGAAGCCCATGAGCTTAGAGCTCGTGCGCTTTTGGATGATCTTGTCGATGCCCGTAAATGCACCGCCAACGATAAACAGGATGTTCGTCGTGTCGATCTGCAGGCATTCCTGCTGCGGATGCTTTCTGCCGCCCTGCGGGGGAACGTTCGCAACGGTGCCTTCAAGAATCTTCAGAAGCGCCTGCTGCACGCCCTCGCCGGAGACGTCGCGCGTGATGGAGACGTTCTCGCCTTTTCTGGCGATTTTGTCGATCTCGTCAATGTAGACGATGCCCATCTGCGCCTTTGCAATATCGTAATCCGCAGCCTGGATGAGCTTCAAAAGGATATTCTCCACGTCGTCGCCGACATAGCCCGCTTCGGTAAGCGCGGTCGCATCCGCAACTGCAAACGGCACGTCGAGGATCTTCGCGAGCGTCTGTGCAAGCAGTGTTTTGCCGCAGCCCGTTGGCCCAAGCATGATGATGTTGCTCTTTTGCAGCTCGACGTCGTCGCTCTTGTCGCCCATCACACGGATGCGCTTATAATGGTTGTACACCGCAACGGCGAGCGCCTTTTTTGCGTCCTCCTGCCCGATCACATACTGATCGAGCGCGGCAACGATCTCTTTGGGCTTCGGGATGTCTTCTTTTGTGTAAGCGGGCTGCTCGTTCGGCTGCTCGTAGCGCATATCCTCCTGCACGATCTCACGGCACAGCTCGACGCACTCGTTGCAGATATACACGTTGGGACCCGCAATCAGTTTGCGGACCTCGCTGCGCTGCTTGCCGCAAAAGCTGCAGCGCACCCGGTCAAAATTATCTCTGTCTCTTGAACCTGCCATTCCGTTATCTCCTCGGTACGATGATTTCGTCTACGATGCCGTAGTCCTTTGCCTGATCCGCCGTCAGGAAGTTGTCACGCTCGGTATCCTGCTCGATCGTTTCAAGCGGTTGACCGGTGCGTTCGGCGAGGATCCGATTCAACCGGTCCTTGATGCGGATGATCTGCTCCGCATGGATGCGGATATCCGTCGCCTGTCCCTGTGCGCCTCCGCTCGGCTGATGGATCATGATCTCACTGTTTGGGAGCGCTTTGCGCTTGCCCTTTGCGCCCGCCGCGAGCAGGAACGCGCCCATGCTTGCCGCAAGCCCGACACAGATGGTGCTGCATTCGCAGCGAAGGTACTGCATCGTATCGTAGATCGCGAGACCTGCGCTCACCGAGCCTCCGGGGCTGTTGATATAGAGGAAAATATCCTTATCCGGATCCTCCGCTTCCAGAAACAGCATCTGCGCGATGACGAGATTTGCCGTATCGTCGTCGATCGGACCGCCGAGGAAGATGATGCGATCCTTCAGCAAGCGCGACCAGATGTCATAGGAGCGCTCGCCATGGCCGGACTGTTCGACCACCATTGGTATCAAGTTCATTGGATACCCTCCTTTCAATTTCACTCTGCCGCACACGTTTGGCAGAGTGGTTTTCAGCTTCTCCCTAAAATACTGCGTATTTCCGGGCGGGAGAAGCTGCAAGGTGTAAAATCCGCCGTACATGCCGCCGGATTTTACGGATTTACACGACGTTCTTTTTCCGTATCACGCGAGCGCTCGTTTGCAACGCGCTTTCGTTGCTTGGCGCATGTCGCCGCGTTTTACGGATTTGTGTTCCGTACTTTCTTCGAAGCCTTCGTGCCGAACGGCGGTGCCGTTCGGTATCCGGCTGCAGTCATTTTCCCGTCGTACATGCCGCCGGATTTTACGGAATTACACGACGTTCTTTTTCCGTATCACGCGAGCGCTCGTTTGCAACGCGCTTTCGTTGCTTGGCGCATGTCGCTGCGTTTTACGGATTTGTGTTCCGTACTTCCTTCGAAGCCTTCGTGCCGAACAGCAGTGCCGTTCGGTATCCGGCTGCAGTCATTTTCCCGTCGTACATGCCGCCGGATTTTACGGATTTACACGACGTTCTTTTTCCGTATCACGCGAGCGCTCGTTTGCAACGCGCTTTCGTTGCTTGGCGCATGTCGCTGCGTTTTACGGATTTGTGTTCCGTACTTCCTTCGAAGCCTTCGTGCCGAACGGCAGTGCCGTTCGGTATCCGGCTGCAGTCATTTTCCCGCCGTACATGCCGCCGGATTTTACGGATTTACACGACGTTCTTTTTCCGTATCACGCGAGCGCTCGTTTGCAACGCGCTTTCGTTGCTTGGCGCATGTCGCTGCGTTTTACGGATTTGTGTTCCGTACTTCCTTCGAAGCCTTCGTGCCGAACGGCGACGCCGTTCTTTGTCCGACAAGTGTACGAAGCCCTCGCCTTCCCCTCGAGGGGAAGGTGGACCGGCGAAGCCGGGACGGATGAGGTGCTTCCGCACACTTGACCGGATCTGTCGGATTTGTGTATTTTCCCTTGGCTCCCCTGTGGCTCCCCTGTGTAAGGGGAGCATCGTACGCGCGGGAAGCGCGCGACCTCCCGCCGTAACAAAGTGGAGCTGTCGCCGCAAGCGACTGAAGGGTTGTTCTCCCCTTACTCCGCCTTCTCCGGCTCTTCGGTTTCGACTGCTGCGTCGACGATCAGCTTCACGGTTTTGTCGACCGAAACGCGATCCGCAAAGTATTCGCGGTCCGCGTCGGTGAGCTGCGCCTTGAAGGTCTCGACGTCCGTGCCGCCGTTCTCCGCGTATTTTACGATCTCCGCTTCGATGTCCTCATCGGTCGCGGCGACGTTCTCCGCCTTCGAGATCGCCTCGATCACAAGCTGCATCTTGACGCGTGCTTCCGCTTCGGTGCGATAGTTGTCACGAAGCTGCTGCTCGGTCATGTTGAGGTACTTGAGATACGTGTTGAAGTCGAGACCGCTGCCCGCAATCCGGTACTTGATGTCCTGTACCATGTATTCGACCTGACGGTCGATCATGCATGCCGGAATGTCCACGGTCGCGTTGTCGCACGCACCCTTCAGCGCCGCGTTTTCACGCATTGCGTCCATGCGCTGCTTCTTTTCCTCGAGCATTTTGGCCTTTTTGTCGGCTTTCCATGCATCGACGGTCTCGAACTCCGAGATGTCGCCGATGAAATCGTCGTCGATCTCCGGAAGCTCTTTCTGCTGGACCGCCTTCACCGTGCAGGCGAACACCGCAGCCTTGCCCGCGAGGTGCTCCGCATGGTAATCGGTCGGGAACGTCACGTTGACGTCGCGGGATTCTCCCGCTTTGATTCCCACGAGCTGATCTTCAAAGCCCGGGATGAACGTGCCGCTGCCGAGCAGAAGCGTCTGATCCTCTGCCGTGCCGCCTTCGAACTTCTCGCCGTCGACAGAGCCCGAATAATCGAGCAGGACGCGGTCGCCGTTTTCCGCGGGACGGTCGACGTCCACGAAACGTGCCTGATGCTCGCGCTCCGCTTCGAGCGCCTGATCGACTTCCTCATCGGTTACAGTATAGTCCGCCTTCGGCACCGCAATACCTTTGTATTCGCCAAGCGTGACTTCGGGCTTTAACGTGACCTCCGCAACGAAGGTAACGCCTTCGTCCTCACCGATCGAAAGGATATCGATGTCGGGACGGTCGACCACAAACAGTTCGTGCTCTTTCACCGCCTCGTCATACGGCTGTCCCCAGCAGATGTCAAACGCGTCCTCATAGAATACGCCCGCGCCGTAGTAGGTCTCGATCACCTTGCGCGGTGCGTGACCCTTACGGAAGCCCTGGACCGCATAGCGGCCCGCCGTCTTTTTGTACGCCTCGTTCAACGCCTTTTTAAAGGTTTCCGCGTCGATCGTGATCGTCAGTTTTGCTTTGTTCCCCTCAAGTTTTTCCAGTTGTGCCATGTTCCTTACTCCTTATCTATTTCCTTGCAAGCCGAATGAGTCGGCATTCTTCGCCGGATTGTGGTATCATACCACAAGACCCCGCCGTTTGCAAGGGTCGGACAGGTTTTTTGCATTTCTGTTGCAAAAAGTTTGCAATGCGCCGTTCGGTTCCTTTGACGCGCAATCTTGACCCGATCCGCGATCTGTGTTAAGATAGATTGATTCAGTATGGATGGGTGAGAACGGAGGCATTATGGAACGGTATTGTCTGATCGCAAACCGTACATCCGGCAGCGGAAGCGCCGGCGCGTACATTGATCGCGTCAAGGAACTGCTGACTTCGCGCGGCGTGGACTTTGAGATCCGCGAAACGCAGCATCCCGGTCACGCAACGGAGCTCAGCAAAGCTGCGATCGACGACGGCTTTCCGGTGATCGTTGCCGTCGGCGGCGACGGGACGCTTCGGGAGACCGCAATGAGCGTGGTGCATACCGACCGCATTCTGGGGCTCCTGCCCTGCGGCACGGGCAACGACTACGCCCGTGCGCTCGGCATTCCGACCGACATGGAAGCCGCGCTCGACATCCTTCTGAACGGAGAAACCCGGACCGTCGACGCCGGTACGGCAAACGACCAGATCTTCTTTAATATTGCGGGCTTCGGCTTCGACGTGGACGTTCTGGACTATACCGAGGAGTTCAAGCCGAAGTGTAAAAAGGGCGAAACCGCCTACCGGCTCGGTGTGCTGAAGGCGGTATTGGGTCTGAAGCTCAGGAAAACAACGCTGACGTTTCCGGACGGCACGATCGAACGGAACGTGCTGATGGCAGCGGCGGGCGTCGGAACGCATTTCGGCGGCGGCATGAACGTACTGCCCGAATCCGATATGTCCGACGGACTGTTGGATGTGTGCATCGCGCATGACGTAACGCGCCTGAAGCTTTTGAGCCTGCTGCCCAAATTCATCAAGGGGAAGCACATCGGGCTTCCCGTGATCACCTATCGCAAGGCGACCGAGGTGTCTGTGATCTGCGATCCGGTCTCGCGCATTGAGGTGGACGGCGAACGCATGGACGGCACGCCCGTGGTCTTCCGCGTGCTGCCCGGCGCTTTGAAGGTACGGGCGCCGAAAACAAACTGATACGGAGCATCTATGAGCGACTTCGGCGAACGCATACGCGAATACATACGCGACAGCGCAGACCGCAAGCTGACGATCGGCCGCATGACCGTTTCCCGGCTCGCGTTCTTCGGTGTTGCCGCAGGCATACTTGTCGTCGGAGTCCTTGCGCTGCTCTTTCTGGTACTGTCAAAACGTGACAAGGGACTGACCTTCACGCGCGCGGACGTCGTCAGCGGTTATACATACCGCATGAAAGACGATATGCTTTCCTACCGCACGGAGGACCGCATCTATACCTACGACGCGGCAAAGGACGTTTCGACCTATTATGCGATCAACAGCATCGAGGGCTATGACAGCTCCGCCGCAATGACGGTCGTCTATGCCGGACCGCGGTTCAAGATCCAGGGTGCGGAAAAGACGCTTGCGCTTCAAAGCGGCACGATCCTTGACGTGCGCGCAGGCAAAAACTATGCCGCACTGCTGTACAGGATCCCCGTTGCGGACCGCGACGAGCGCTTTATCGAGATCATCAGACTGGACACACAGTCGAGGGAAATGCGGTCGGTCAACTCGATCTCATTCAAGGACAGCGAGGTCGTCGGGTTCGGCTTCCTCGATACGGGCACAACCGAGCTTCTGTGGGTCTCCACGATGGACGTCGGGCAGTTCACCGAGGAGTCCATCGTCCGAATCTATGACTGCAGCAACGGCGGCTCCATGATCCACTACACCACGCCGTTCTACAACCAGGCGATCTACAACCTGTATCTTTCCGATCGCTGTCTTTTCATGGTCGGCACGCAGTCGATCATCCGCTACGACCGCGAGGACGACGGCTTTTCCGCCGAGCGTGACCGTGTGCGGGTATACGGCAGTACGATCGTCGATTTCTCCGCAGGGGCGGAAACGGCGTACTTCATTGCGCTGCCCGTTGCAGCGGAAGGCGAGGAAAACAGTCTCGTGCGGCTGATCACGATCTCCGAAACGGACGACCTGTGGTCGAACGTCATGCAGAAATACATGCCCTCTCCCGTGGTAGGCGCGTTTCTGTTCAACGGAACGATCTGCGTGTTCACGCGGGAAAACTTTCTGCAATTCTCCTTTGCGGGGAAAAAGCTTCTGGATCTCGAGCCGGAATATACGCCGGTTGCGGCGTTCCGATACGGCGCGGAAGGATTCCTCGTCATGACCGAACAAAGCTGTTATCGCGTCACGCTCGACTGACGCGGAAAGGAACCGGAAATGATCGTAACCATCCTGATCCTGGTCGTTTTAGGGCTTTGCATCCTCGCGGGATATTACCGCGGGGTCATCTATTCTGCCGTCAGCATCGGTCTGACGCTGCTTTCCTTCTTTCTCGCGCTTCTGATGATCCCCGTCGTCGCCTCGCCCGTGCGGGAGAGCAAGCGGCTGTACGGCAGCCTGCTCTATTACTTCGAGGGGTATGAATTCGTCAGTAAAACGAGCGTCGAGATGATCCACGACCCGGTCTCTTCGATCGACGGCGACACGCTTTCGACGATCATCGACAACGCGGACCTGCCCCTGCCGCTGGACAGCGCGGTCGGCAAAAACATCCGAAGGGAAGCATATCGCGACAACGGCATCACCACGCTCGGCGATTACTTCAATCAGACGATCGTTGACGTCGTGCTCAACATTCTCTCACTGCTGATCCTGTTCGTGATCATCCGCGTACTTTTGGGCTTTATCCTGCGCATGATCGACTACGGCAGGCACGGACTTCCGGTACTGAAGCGGTTCGACCCGCTGTTCTCCTGTGGGATCGGCTTTCTGCACGGCATGACGATGCTCCATATCTTTTTCCTGCTCGCGCCGATCATCCTTACGATCGTGCCGCCTCTTGGGCAAATGCTTGTCGACCCGCCGCTTGCGGGCTTCTTCTACCGCATGAATCCGTTCATGTGGCTGATTCCGACAACGTGAAAAACGGTCTGTTGAAGTTCTTCACAAGACCGTCTTTTTTCAGGTTCGCCTAAACTGCTTCACCGTTCCGGGCGGCGATCCGCTTCGTTACAGAGGTAAATCGCGCGCTTCCCGCGCGTACCATCGCAAGAAGTAAAATCCGCCGCACATGTCGCCGGATTTTACGGATAGATGCTCCGTTCTTTCTCCGCAGTATACGCGCGTGCGTCTACAACGCACTTATGTTGCTCATTCATACATTTATCGAATCAAAAAACGGCCCTTCAGAGGAGGTTTGTCAAGGGGGGTATTCAAAGCACGGTCGTTTTACAAGCGGCTGCGCTTTTCTTTTTCGATAGGCAACAGTTTGAGTTATTGCACGTCCCGACAAGGAAGGGTATCACCGCCGCAAGGTGGTGTATAAGTGCGCCCTTAACGAAAAAGGCTTCCCCTTCGAGGGGAAGCTGTCACCGCAGGTGACTGATGAGGTGAACACGCAAAAAGCGACAGCTTTTGCGGATGATTCATTTCGCTTGCGCTGACACCTCATCCGCCTAACGGCACCTTCCCCTCAAGGGGAAGGCTTTTCCTTCGGCAAGGTTTGAAAAACACCCTTACCAAAGTAACTCTCCGGAGCCGATTTTCTTTGCAGTTTATTTTCCCATGCAGAAATGCGCAAAGATGCGGTCGATGACCCCGGCGTCCGCGTCCGTGCCGGTGATCGAGCCGAGCCGATGCAGCGCTGTGCCGCAGGGAGTTTCTTCCTATATATCAAAAAAGATAGAGAAGAAAAAACAGAGAAAACATACGGAAGAAACATGATACAGAAGTATTTCTCCTCTATAGAGAAAAAAGACATTCTCCTCTATTTTATACAAAAGAAAAAACAAGCTTCTGCTCTGTATAGCAGAAAGACAGTCTGTTCTTTCTCCTCTATACTTTTTCCTCTCTTCGGACGGTTATTTTCCGACGCAGAAGTTTGAAAAAATGCGGTCGATGACCTCGGCGTCCACGTCCGTGCCGGTGATTGAGCCGAGCCGATGCAGGGCTTCGGTCAGATCGGTCGCGATGCAGTCGGGTTCCGTCTGCCCCTCGGCATGGATGATCGCGTCCCGTGCCTGTGCGAGAGCAAGAAGATGCCGTTCATTCGTGATCGCCTCGGTCGACTGCAGCGCGGGCGCCGCGATCTGTGCGATCCGTTCCCGCAGAGCTTCGACCCCCTCGCCTGTTTTGCAGCTTATGGGAAGCGCGTCGGAAATGCGCATGCCGAGATCGCACTTATTGGCGATCACAATGCGGGTCTTTTCCGCCGTTTCGGAAAGAAGCGCCTCGTCCTCCCGGGTCGGTTCTTCGCTGCCGTCCAGCACGAGCAGCACAACGTCCGCAGTTTCGAGCGCCTTTTTCGCGCGGTCGACGCCGATGCGCTCCGCTTCGTCCGAAGCCTCCCGCACGCCTGCCGTGTCGATAAGCCGCACGGGTACGCCGCCGATTGAAAGCCGTTCGTCCAGTACGTCACGGGTCGTTCCCGCCGCAGCCGTGACGATTGCGCGGTCCTCGCCGAGAAGCGCGTTCAATAGCGAGCTCTTTCCGACATTCGGTCGTCCGAGGATCACGAGCTTCAGCCCGTCGCGCAAAACGCGCGCCTTTCTGCCATCTTCAATCAGAGCAGAGACCGTTCCCCTTGCCTCGCGCAGTACAGCGGGCAGGGTCGCATAGGCAGATTCCTCCGCCTCGTCCGGATAGTCGATCGCCGCCTCGATCGCGGAGCGTGCGTCCAGCAGCGCTTCCTCGACCGCACGCACGCGCCGGCTGACGCTGCCGGAAAGCTGTGAAAGCGCGGAGCGAAGACTGCTTTCCGCCTGCGCGTTGATCACATCCATGACCGCCTCGGCTTCACTCAGGTCCATTTTTCCGTTCAGAAACGCGCGGCGCGTAAACTCGCCGGGACCCGCGGGCACACCGCCCGCCGCCGAAAGTGCGGAAAGAACAAGCCGCACGGTCGTCATGCCGCCGTGGCAGTGGAGCTCGATCATATCCTCGCCGGTGTAGCTGTTCGGCGCCGCGAAAAAGACCGCCATGCAGTCGTCGATCATGTCCCCGTCGAGAAGGATCCTCGCATGCCGCATGCGGGCAGGCGTTTCCCATACGGGTTTGTCAAGGAGCGTCTCCGCGATCGTGCGCGAGCGATCCCCCGAAACGCGGATCACGCAAATCGCGCCGCCGATCGCCGAAGACGGCGCAAAAACGGTGTCAAAGGATTCCATCATAGCATATAAAAGGCAAAGCCGCCTTGCGGCGGCTCAAACGGTTCCTTACTTATCCGGCGTGATGATGACGCGGCGGTTCGGCTCCTCGCCCTCGCTGTGCGTCGTGACGCCCCGAAAGCTCTGCAGTGCGGAATGCAGCACGCGGCGCTCATACGGGTTCATCGGCTCCATCGCGACGGAGCGTCCGGTCCGCGCGACCTGCGCGGCATTCTTGCGGGCAAGCCGACGGAGCGTTTCTTCGCGGCGCGCGCGATAGCCCTCGGTATCGACGGAGACGCGGCGGTAGCCGTTCTCCTTGCGGTCCTTGTTCATGTACAGCGAAACGATGTACTGGATCGCGTCGAGCGTTTCTCCTCTTCTTCCGATCAGCAGTCCGTCGGTCGTCGAAACGATGTTGAGTCTCAGTCCGTCCTCGGTTTCCGCCGCTTCGACGGTCGCTTCGATGTTCATCTTCTTAAGAAGCTCCGAAAGGAAGATCGCAGCGTCGTTTTCCTTAGCAAGCTCCTCGCTGTACGCGATCGCGGGTGCCTTGACTTCCTTTTCACGCGGCTCGGCGCTTTCGCGCTTCTTTTCGCCGCGCGGCTTACGCTCGCGGCGTTCGCCGCTTTCGCGTTTTACTCGGTCGGACTTGCGTTCGTGCATCGCCGCCTTTTCCGCTTCAAAATCCGGTACCACGGGTACTTCGCGCTCGGTCAAACGCACGATCGCGTTCTTCGCGCCGATGCCGAAGAGGCCCTTGCTCTCTTTCTGTACGGTCTCCACATCCACTTCGTCGATCGTCAGTCCCATTTCGTTGAGACCGTGAAAGATCGCTTCGTCGATGTTGCGGCCGGAGAACTCCATGCTTCTCCTCATTTTTTGTTTACCTCCACAGTTCCCTGTTGCATTTGCTGTTGCATTTTCTTAAAGACCGTCGCGTTCAGGATCAGGGTGATCGCCAGTGAAATGACGTTGCTGAAAATCCAATAGAACGCAAAGGTCGAGTCATACTGATAGCAGAAGAAGAGCGACATCAGAGGCATCATGAACATCATCATCTTGTTCATGCTCTGCGTCTGCGCAGCCGGATCGTTTCTGTCGTCGGACTTTGCCGGCGTACCCTGTATTGCTTTTTGCTGGCGCTGCATGATCCAGGAAGAGAGGAACGTCGTTGCGCCGGCGAGGATCGGCAGGATCGCAAAACCGTTGGACATGTCCTGATACGCACCGCCGAGCAGCGCGGTGTTGGACGTGATCGGTTCCACAAAGCTCTTGTACGCTTCCATGAACGCCGCGCCGCCGTCCTGCGCGAACACATACTGCACGGTGCCGTCCTCGGCGATCGTCTTGGTGAAGAAGTGCAGCTCGTAAAGGATGCGGGTAAGCGCTTCCTCATTGTTCGAGAAGAAGATGAAGTCCTTGATGTTGTTGGTCGCGGTAAACGTATTCCAGAATTCCTGACCGTTCATCAGCGTGCTGCCGGCCTTCAGGTTATCGGGACGCCAAATGTTCGTGATCCACAAAAACCGAGAGGCGGCAAACGTCTCCACACCCTGTCCCGCGTCGATTTTCAGCATCAGATCGAGCGTCTGCTGGTTCGACCATGCGCGAAACGCCGCGAAAAACATGAACAGCAGCGGCATCATGATGAGCATCGGAAGGCACCCGCCCATCGTGGAAACGCCGCGCTCCTTCATGAGCTTTCTCTGCTCCACGGCAAGTCTCTGCTGATCGTTGCCGTATTTCTTTTTGAGACGGTCGATCTCCGGCTGGATCGCCTGCATCTGCATCGACGATTTGCGGGACTTGATGTCGGAGAAAACCGTCAGAAGCTTGATCGCCAGCGTGAACAGAAAGATCGTCAGAACAACGACCCATCCGCCGGTCGAAAACAGCGTGCACATCTGCCGATAGACCCAGTCCATCGCGATGAACAACCATTTTACGAGGAAAAAGGATGAATTCATGAATGGTTCTCCTTATGTTTTTTCGGTTCGGGAACGGGGTCATATCCGCCCTTCGCGAACGGATTGCAGCGAAGCACGCGCCAAATCGCAAGTCCCGTGCCCTTCAGAACGCCGTGCTTTTCGATCGCTTCCATGGCATACTCCGAGCAGGTCGGCGTATAGATGCACGCGTCCGGCAAAAGCGGAGAGATCCTCCGCTTATAAAAGCGTAAAATCGCGATCAGCACGCGCTTCACGCCTCGTCCCTCCAGAGTCCCGCGCGCCGGATGAGCGTTTCCATCTGGTTTCCGAGCTCGGAAAAAGGCGCATCGAGCACGCTCGGCTTTGCGACGAAGATCACGTTGCAGCTTCCGGAAATATGCAAAAGCATCGGCGTGAGCGCGGCGCGCATGCGGCGCTTTGCACGATTTCTCTGTACGGCGTTGCCGATCCGCTTCGACACCGAAAAGCCGACGCGGACCGTTTCGTTCCGGCTCTTTGCATATACCAGCGTGAAAAGGGGCATGCTCTGCGACCGCCCGCGCGCGTAGGTATAGCGGAATTCCTTATGCCGTTTCAGAGAATAGGACCGATCCACCGAATACGAGTTCCCTTATAAAGCAACATACGGCAAGCGAAATGCCTGCCGCAAGCGCTCTGTCTCACCAATTTGGACAAATAAAATACCTGCCGATGCGATTACGCGCTCAGCTTCTTGCGGCCCTTTGCGCGTCTGCGCTTCAGAACATTACGACCATCCGCAGTCGCCATACGCTTGCGGAACCCATGAACCTTGCTGCGCTGTCTCTTTTTGGGCTGATAGGTACGTACCATATCCTACACCTCTTTCTTCCGAATATAGTGATGGCGCATAGCGCCAAATTAACCTTACCCATTATAGAGGAATCGTCCCCAAAATGTCAAGGATTATTTTTTATGTCCGCAAGGACAATTCATGCTTCGCATGAAGGTGGATTCTCCCGAGGAGAATCTTCATTTCTCTTTGTCGCTTGTAAACCCGAACGGGTTTGCGATGCGGTCTTTCTGCCAGAAGGTGATCGCCAGGCGGTAAAGCGCGCGGGCGTGGATGCGGTCGTGCCATAGGACGCGGCGCAGGAGCTTTTTCAGCGTCCACAGCTCGCCGTCCTCCGCGGTAAAGACGTGCGGTGACAGAAAGTCCGGCATGGATTCGATCGCGCGGAACAGGCGCTTGCGGTTTTCGAGAAGTCCGCCCTCGTTTTCAAACGGAATGCCGATCGCGTCCGCGTAGTATTCGAGCGTATTGTTCGTATGCTCCGCCATCTCGCGCGCCGAGCACGGGATCTTGCCGTAGAACGTGCGGCGGGATTTTCGAAGCGCGCGATCCTTCTGCGGGATCGAGGCAACGAGCTTTTCAAAATCCTGCGCGGATCGTATGCAAAGCTGCTTTTTCTGCGTGTATTCCGTCATGTCCATCGGCAGCCGTTCGGACGGAAAAAGCACGTCGCTGTCCGCGTCGTCCACGCGAAGGCTCGTCTGATACGCATGTGTCACGACAAAATCGGACTCCGCAAGGTGCGGCATCGGCGCGCCGTGCGCCCACGCCGCGTATTCGGACAGCGCTTTCGGAAACTTCTCCAGCGCTTTCGCTACCGTTTCCCCGCGTGAATACGCACCCGGATAGAAATCCGCCCAGAGCATTGCGCCCTTTTCGTTATACTCTGCTATGACCTCGATGTGTGCCATACTTATCTTCCTTCTGATTTCCGGATCCTTGCAATGATCTCATTCGCCTTCGCGTAAACCGCTTCCGGATCGACGTCAAAGGTGTACCGTCCGCGCTCATACAGCACCTTGCCCGCGACCATCGTCAGCGCAACATTACTTTTGCTGCCGGAATAGACGACGTTCTTTGCGATATTGTTGATCGGCTGCATGTTCGGCGTATGCAGGTCAAGCATGACGAGGTCCGCCTGCCTGCCCTCTTTGAGACAGTCGCAGTCATCGAGCCCCATCATCTTCGCGCCGACGGAGCACGCGGAATGCAAAACCTTGATCGGGTCCGCAGCAGCCGCGCCGACGGTCAGTTTCTGAAGCCCGGTTGCGAGGAACATTTCGCGGAAGAAATCGAGACAGTTGTTGCTGGCGGGACCGTCCGTGCCGATCGCAACGGGGATCCCCTCCCGGTAATACGTTTCGATCGGTGCAACGCCGCTCGACAGCTTTACGTTGCTCGCGGGATTCGTGCACACGTACAGTCCGCGTTCCTTAATGATCTCGAGATCGCCCTCTCTTAAGTGCACCATATGGAACCCGCCGCCCCCGTAGCGGAACATGCCGAGCGAATCGAGATATTTGATCGGCGACATGCCGGTGCGGGCGATGCAGTCATCGACCTCCGCCGCCGTCTCCGCAATGTGCGTAAAGACCGGCTGTTTGAGCTCTTCGGCAAGCGCAGATAGATCGCGCAGAAGCGGCTCGCTCGTCGTATACTCGGCGTGGAAGCCGATCCGGCAGTTGACCTGCGGACCGAACGCGTTCAGCATTTCATAATCGCGGCGGGTCGATTCCGCCGTTCCGCCGTAGTCGTTCGCCGCGCCGCAGATGGTGAAGCGGAACCCCGTGTCGCGGGCGCATTCCGCGATACGGTCCACGTGATAGTACATATCGAACGCCGCCGTGATGCCGCCGGACACGTATTCGAGCACGGCAAGCTTTGTGAGGTCGTAGATATCGTCTCCGGTCAAGTGCGCTTCCATCGGGAAAACATCCTCGTGCAGCCAGTTATGCAGCGGCTTGTCGTCGGCAAACGAGCGTAAAAAGGTCATTGCGGAATGGGTGTGCGCGTTCTTGAAGCCCGGCAGCAGCAGATTCCCTTCGCAGTCGATCTCGCGGTCGAACGCAAGCGGTTCGCGTCCCTTCGGATCGCCGACCAAAGCAATGCGGTCGTCCTTTACCCAGAGCTCTCCCGTGATCACCGTTCCGTCCGCCGTCTCCATCGGCAGAATGCGCGCGTTGTAAAACCGAATGTTCATACCGTCCCCTCCCGGTTGTTGGTATCTTTTAGTATAACACTTGAAACGCGACTATTTCGTGTCGGATACATGAACAATCTATAAATAGTCAGAAAGGAGCTGTTAAAAAAGCTTTTTAACAGCCCCGATGAATTCTCGCTTCGCTCCGTGAATTGTCCTGCGGACATGAATTGTGCCTTACGGCACGTGAATTGACGGCAAAGCCGTCGTGAATGTGGATTTTCCGTCCGGAAAATCTTCCTGTCATGGCAACGAAGTTGCCAATTCACGCGGCAGAGCCGCAATTCATGGCGTAGCCAATTCACGCCGAAGGCAATTCATGCGGCGAAAGCCGCGAAACAGACCGTTGGGAAGGGTGGCAGAATCCGCGTTTTCGCGATGGAGCTATACTGGCGTATGCGACTGAGCGAAAACGCGGATAATTTGCGACGAAACAGTCACGAACCACCCGTGAAAACGGGTGGTTTGCTTTTGGCTATAAGCCCTTGTTGCCAACTCGCGCCTCAAGACGCTGCTTGTACGTTGTCCAAGCTCTCTGTTTCTCCTTACTTTTCGCCCCTA
>Ga0247610_10000100_pt1 | contig 140218 bp, 158 predicted proteins | sample 174DNAGHGhighgp2_FD_193483 | JGI IMG/M metagenome (GOLD analysis project Ga0247610, IMG submission 193483) | Sheep rumen microbial communities from Palmerston North, Manawatu-Wanganui, New Zealand - 1742 DNA GHGhigh gp2 | ecosystem: Host-associated > Mammals > Digestive system > Stomach >... | reverse complement strand
TCGCAGAACAAGGAAATATGACAAGGTCATTAATGCAACAAAATTATATTAATGAATTGTCTGATAAGTTGCAAACAACAAGAGATGAGTTATCTAATCAAAGACAAACTTCTGCTCTTGCCGCAGCTATTCAAAATTCAACAGACACAATTTTAAATCTACAAGGTAGATATGTAATGAATCCACCTTGTTATAACACTTGTGGATGTGGTTCACTATATTAAAATAGTTCCTTGCTAATCGCAAGTTGATATAGGCATAGGAACTTAAAAGAAAAGTTCCTATGCCGTTTTTTTATTTTGTAGTAAAAAATTAAAACAAAAAGGAGAAAATAAAATGGATAATAATCTTATGATTTGTTCAAATGTAACAGTATCAGATAATGAAGTAATTTTAGTCCCGAATAGAGAAGTAAAAAATGTAATCAACACAGGAACATACAGATTAGTGATCGCATCTAACGTTGCGGCTTCTGCAAATTTACCAGTATATATACAAACAGCCATTGGAAATATTCCATTAATTTGTAAATATGGAAATACAATTTATGCCAATCAATTAAGGACAAGATACAACTATATTGTTGGATATGGTAATGAGAATGAAAATTATGAAAATGGACAATTTGTTATTTTCAATAAAATTTGTCCTAGAAGCACTATTTCTCCTACTGAATCAATATAATTTACACAGGAGGGGCAAATATGCATAAAATTTATATACAAAAAATAATAGATTCATCTAATAATCAAAAGATGGAGGATATGGCAGATTTATTTAGAAATTTAATTACAGACTTAAAAGATATTGATTATGATAAATATTGTGAGGTTGAAGATAGATTATATGAAATATCTGAAGGAAAGATATTAAATGAAGAAAAAGCAAAATGCATTATAGATAATATGAAACCATATGGAAGAAAATGGATTTTAGATGAAACTGAGCAAGTAAGATCGAATTATGGTTATGTTAATATTAGACCAATTGATTTTTGGGTAGTTATGAATTCTGCATATAATGATTATAAAGATATATTTGAAGATGACGTTGAAAAATACGCAATGTTTAGTTATGCTTTTATTAATGATGAAGATGCAGGAAAAGATAAAGTTTATAATTATTTTACAAAAATAGTAAAATAGTTTATATAGAAGGGGATAGTAAAATGCTATCCCCTCTTTTTTATTTTAAGGAGATGATTTTATGGCGGTTTCCGCATTAGACAATTGAGAAAAATTTACTTATTTAGGAATAACAAAATTCCATAATAAAGGATACAAAGGAAAAGGAATAACTATAGCTAGTAGAGAAAATATAAAATCTAGACATGGAAATATGGTTGCAGATATAATTTCTCAAATTTGCCCAGACGCAAATATTCTAGTTAAACAAGATTATCAAGATCCAAAGAAAAGAGAAAAGAATATTGATATTTATACAACGAGTTTATTTTCTATTTCAGATAAATATGAAAAAAATGTTCAAGCTGCTATTGATTTCAATAGAGAAGGAACTTTTTTATGTTGTGCAGTTGGAAATGATGCAAGTTCATCTTGCACAGGATTAAGTAAATATGCGCATTGAATTTCTATTGGGGCATGTAATTTAGATAAAGGAAAAGTTTCTAGAGTATATTATTCGAGCATTACAGACAATATTGATTATATGAGTTTTACAAATTTAAAAACAAATAAAGGACTTTTTACAGGAACATCATGTGCAGCGCCTTGTTTTGCTAGTATGCTTGCTCTTGTTCAAGGATTTTTTAAAGAAAAAATTGGAAGAAAGTTAACTCATGAAGAATTAATAGATTTTATAAAAGAGCATACTCAAGATTTAGATAAAGAGGGCTTTGATGAAAAAACAGGATTTGGAATATTTATTTTACCCGATCCTGATGAAATTGACGTGACTAAATATGGAAAAGTTATTGAACAACCTATTTTTGATAAAAAAGAACCATATATTAAAATGGCTATTGGAAATAAAGAAGTTTATGTTAATGGAGAAAAACAATTATTAGATGTAGCGCCATTAATGAAAGATAATAGAGCATTTGTTCCAGTAAGATTTATTAGTGAAAATTTAGGATATCAAGTAGAATGAAATAATGAAACAAAAGAAATAAAAATTTTTAGATAAAAAAATAATCGTGCAATGATAAGTATTCAAAATCAAATCATTGCACGATAGAAAGGGATTTATATAAAATCTAAAATGCATTTAGCAAATTAGATTTTTATTCATAAACAAAATATAATCTACCTTCTTCTAAAGGCGTTACTCCTGGAGTAATGTCATCTAGACTATAAATATTATTATTACTAATTGTGTTATCTGAAATTGTTATTCCAGTTCCAGCTTCATATTCAGTAGCCAGCTTTTTGCTTCCTGCATCTTTATTTGTACCAGAGGTTGAATGAACATAAACATCTCCTGCATATCAAGCATTACCCTCTCAATCAAGAGTGTGCGCATTTGAACGCTCTGATGGTCCTGTACCATTTCCTATAATATGGATATAAGTTCCTCTTTGTGTTTCACTTCCTGTTGTATCTAATATATTATACATACCTTCTGCATGCTGTGAATATCTTTGCGCAGTTGTACCTTCTCCTTCAGCATGAGAATTATAACCAGAAGCAATAGTACTAGAACCTTCAGTATGAGATTCATAGCCAGAAGCTACAGTGTTGCTACCTTCGGCATGAGACTCATTACCGGAAGCAATAGTATAATAGCCTTCAGCATGCGAGTTTTCTCCACTAGCAATATTATTAGCTCCTTCTGCAACAGATCTTGCTCCAAAAATACCATCTCTTCTCGATCCAACTGTTAAGCCAGTCATTGTTAATGCTCCAGTCATTGTATCTCCAGTTTTTAATACATAGTTTCCTGATGCACTTACTGTTGACCATGTTCCATCGCTTTTTAAATATTTATTTGTATCACTTGTTGTAGGTGCTGGGACCAATCCTGCTACACCAGCTGTGCTTCCATTAGTACCTGTAAAAGCGGTTCCATTTGGACCAGGAAGATAACCATCGGTTCTAAAGTAATAATTTGTTCCATCGTAATAAACAATATATGTTCCTGCTGGCAGAGTATGATTTGTTGTGCTAGAAGCTTCTCCATTTATATAAATTGGCTTTGCTCCTCTGCTATTTACATTGAATGTTAATGCGCTAGCACTAGTATTAGAACTTGCAATCAATACGTGTAAATATGAATTTGTTAATAAAGCATAGTTTGTACAAGTCGCTGTTTTTGCTGCAGATACTGCAGCTGTTGTACAATGTGCACTAGGGACTGTATCACTATTATTAGCATCATAACCGCCACTTATTCAAACCCAATAAGTTCCATCATACATATAATATAGAGTTCTATTTGCATACCCACAAATTTGAGAACTAGAACTTGTATAAGGTCTAGTTGTATTATACGCTGGTTGAATTGCACCAGAATTATTAACATTTAATTTAACTGTACTTGCGCTATTTGTGTAAGAAAATCTTACTCCAATAATATTTCCTACTTGCAAAGACCATGCGGGATCATCAATTGTAACTATTTTTTCTGCAGTTGCCGCAGCTGTTGCGCAAGTTCCAAAAGCAATTTTAGGAGTGTTGTCATAAACATTGCCAATTATTCTTGAATCACCAGTAACTAATAAATCTTTTAATTGAGCCATTTTTCCTCCCTTCCTAAATTTCATAAAAGTCATGTGCCATAACTTTATCATTATATATTTTTATTTTATCTTCTATTGTATTATTTTGTAATTCTCCTCCAGTAAAAATACCTGTGCCTTTATTAGTATAAAATTTTTGATTTATAGTATCATAAAGTCCAATTTCTCCGTTTGATTTCTTTTGCATCGGAAGAAAATTACGAATTAAAGTGCCATTATTCCAAATTTGGAAATAATATAATTTTATTTTAGCATAGCATTCTACTGAAGAAGCTAATCGTCTAGCAAATAATGAAGCTGCTATATTTGAAATATTTGTTGATAGAGCATAAGTATTTTCTATCATATTACTATCATTTACTTTTAAATATTGAGAATCTAAACCGTAATAAAATTCTACATTATATTTAGTATTAGTTTGAATCGTTGTAGCAGCGGATCTTCATGCAGAAGAATCTCTATATTCTCATTTATTTGAAGAAGATATACCAAAAGCTGTTAAATATGTACCCGTATAAGCACCAAAAATAGATTGATTACCTGTATTAGTAAACTCAAAACTTGTAATTATTTTATCTTCATTTCTAGGCTGATATTCTGTATCAATTCATTGAGTTCCAGTACTTTCAATATATTCTAATTGTTCTAAGCCTGATAGGTTCTCATTAAAATGATTAGAATTAATTATTCCATTTTTATTTATTTTTGTATTTTCTACTTTTTCTACTTTAAATGAATGAATTCAAATTTTATCACCCACTTCAAAATTTGCATAATTGGTAATAGCAGAATAAGTAGCACTTGAATTATAATAAAAAGTATTTTCTAATTTTTGATATTCAGTTCCTACTGTTCAAGAATTTTGACTTTGTGAAGAACCACATTCAACATTCATTTTAAAAGCGTGTTCTCGATTCATTTTTACTCACATTGTCATTTTATATTTTTCGCCATTTATCATATTAGTTTTACCACTTTTTCATGGTTCTATTCCAGCTCCAATATAATAACCGCTTCCTGTTGTTGTGCATTCAAATAAAGTAGCTTGCCCAGAAGGAGAATCAATATCACTAACTAAAGTTCTAGTGAAAACCGCGGTTTTAAAATTTGTATGTCCAGCTATCCAATCTGATTGAGATAAAATTTTTGCATCATTCTCTTCTAGTTCTAATCCATATAAATTCTGTTGATTATCAATTCAACTACTTGTTTCATAAAGTTGCCTAATATCATCCGCAGAAAGTGCAGTACAATATATACGAAAATCACTTATACTACCTTGATAATCGGCAACATTTTGTCTTCCTCCAATATTTAAAGTATCATTTGGATATATAGTTCCATTCGTTGTAATTTGAGTTCTTTGAACCCCATTTACATATAAAGTTAAAGTTTTAGTTGTACTGTTGTGTACTAATGTTAACATTTGTCATACATTATTTGTTGCAGTTCAATTGCCTACATAAGCACTTCCACTAGATGAATAAACAAAAAATCTTCCATTTTCTAAACACACTGAAGTATTATAACTTTCTGCACTAGCATAATAACTAGTTCCCCCAGTATGATAAAATCAACCATTAATAGTAAAATCCTTTGAATTTGCTAAAATCGCCCCAGCAGGAGAATTTATTAAATTTCCATTTAAAGTAATACTACTATTATATCTAGGAGTATCTATATTTGCTATTGTTAATTTATTTAATATAGCATTATTTTGATAACCACTATCATCATTAGTTATATCAAAACCTATTTCTGAGGTATTATACCCATTATCTGATGGAGCTAAAGTTCATTTAGTTAAATCTCCTTTTTCTAATTTAAAATTTTTAAAATAAAAAGTTCCAACTAAACCAGAAAATCCGAGATGTAAGCTAATATTTCCATACTGAGTTCCAGGTTCATTTCAAGTATTAGTATAATAAACTCTTTGCCATGTATTTAATTGAGTTGGATCTCCTCCTCCGTAATCTTTTATAACCATTTCCATTATTAATAAATAAAGTAGGAAAATTAGTTCCTTCCTCAATCATAGCATCGCAAGAAATGGTATATTTATCTCCTACTGCCATTTTTTCACCTACATTAGTATTACTACTTTTGGCAAAACTTACAGTACATCAATTTCCGTTACCAGATTCTGCAACAACTTTTAAAACTCCATTTGTAATTGTTCTTGTCATTCCACTAGCAGTTGAAGAACCTGTTATATTATTACTTGTTAAAATCAAATTTTCATTTATATTATTACTATCTAATTTATAATGACAAACTAACCCTTTAGCAATTTCTTTAATTTGTTTCTCACTTAAAGCTTCATCATAAACTCTAAAATCATTCAAGTTTCCTTGGAAACCAACGCCAGAAGATCTACTATCTCTTCCTAAATAAAAAGCTCCACTAGTTTTGTTTAAATCCGCTAAAACTACTGTTTTTGTTACAATTAAATTACCATTTTTATAAAATTTTAATTGAGTCCCATCATATACAATAGCCAAATGAGACCAAGTATCTTTTGCTATATTTGTTCCTGTGGCTCTATAATCTGTTCCTCCATTTTTTCAATCAAATCTAACATCATCATTTCAATTGCCTGCAGAACTATTTAATTCAATATTAAAAACAACTGCTCCACTTAAACCATAATCACCAAACAAAATAGCTCTACTTCCTGTTGTCTTTGTATTATATATTCAAAGTGTAATAGTAAAAGGAGTTGAGCCTCCTTTAAAGCAATTACGTAAATCTGCACTGTCAAGAGAAATATAATCACTTGAACCATTAAAAATATATGTCTGTCCTATTTTTCCGTTTGAAGCAACAGTTGCTCCATTTGCGGCAGCTGTAACATTACTTAATCCTTTATTTTCTAGATTGCCATTAAGGGGCAATCAAATTTTAAGTGCCATATTTGATTACCTCCTTAAGCAAAATTAAATTCAATACATTTATCTGTTGAATTATATTCTATTGTTACTGCTGTTCCACCTACTTGTACTGATTTAGTTGTTAACACACCACTTGTAGCATATACCTCATTATCAGAATATGTTTGAGGATTTGCTGCTTGACTCGTAGCACCAATTAAATAAATTTTACTTGATGTATCTGTGCTTCCCGCAGTATTTTTTGTATCTGTTGTTACATAGCCTTTGCCTTCAACGAATGTAGCAACTGCCGCACTCGTTGGTAAATTAGCACTAGAACTTCCTGCACTAATACTTGTATCAACAGCTTTAGCGCTTGCCGCAGCTAATGTATAACCATTATATGTTTTATTTGTTAAAGCTTGTGTATCACTTAAATTAACAACTTCTTTTGAATTACTATATAATTTTCCATCAGTGCCTACATAAGCTGTATCTTGTGAATAGGTTTGTGAACTAGCGGTTTGAGATGTAGCGCCTATCAAAAATAATTTAGAACTACTATCTATTGAACCTGCTGTATCTTTTGTATCTGTATAACAACCACTTGGGATTGTTCCACTTAATTTTGTTGCATCAAGAGTTGATGCTGATGTTAATGGAGTTATTGTGTTACTTCCAAGTGTAATAGTTCCACTTGCTATTTTAGCATCAGTAATACCAAAACCTGCAAGAGTAGTTGGATTTTCTCCTGCAGTTACGTGTCCTGTGGCATTTACTGTTACTGATTTATAATTACCTGCGGTAACGCCTGAATTAGCATGACTAAGAGTTCTTGTACCACTAGTAGTAATTGCGCTTGAGCTATCAATTGCTATTGGAGATGTAGCTTTAATTGTTATGCTTGTAACAGTTCCACTAGGTTCATCGCCTGAAGGAATTAATTCCCAAGTATTTGCAGAACTTGTTTTAGTTAAACATATAAATGTATCTCCAACTTTTGCAGCTTTACTTGCATAGGTTCCTGCAGTGATGACCTTGTATGTGTCACCAATATTTGCACTACCATCAACAGGTAACGCAGTTATTGTACCACCTGTACCCAAACTTCCTTTGAATATCATAGGGTCTGGTAAATTTTCAATAGCTGTATCTACATAGGCGGTAGTTGCTATCTTAGTAGAATTATCGCCTTGAGTTTGTGTTGTTGCGGTAACCGCGCTAGGAATTGCTCCGTTTAGTATTGAAGCGGGTACTGAAGTAATATTAGCTACTCCAGAAGTAGCCACACTAGTTCCATTTACTGAAACTCCAGTAATTGTACCTGTTCCTTTACTTGCGGCTAAGTCATATGCAGCTTTTACCGCTTTAGGGGTTGCCGCCAATACTTCACTTGTGCTATTGGTTGCACTACTTAATTCTGTAACACCATATTTGCTTGTGGTTGCCGCAGGAATATTAGCAGTTCCGCTTGAAGCTACATCAGTTCCATTTGCTTGTACTTTTGTAATAGTACCCGCATTAGATGTATATCCATTAGGGTTTGCCGCACTATAAGGGGTATATCCCAATGCTGTTGTTACATCAGATGATGTAACTGGAGCTTGATATAATCTTAATGCTCCATTTTTATATTCATATATTGGATGAAATGTTGTTCAAGATATTGAATACTTATTTGAACTATATGCAATACCTAAATAAATATATATTTTTCCATCTTCTGATGTTGGTAAAGTTTGAGTATATCAAGTATCAGCTAAAGTATATGTAGCTCCATTTGGAATACCAACTAAATAAACTGGAAGATATTGAGTTAATGTTGCTCCACAATTAGTTGAATATCTTAAATCAATTCCTGAGTGCTGAGTTCATAATGAATTGTCTGCACAAACACTTCCTGCAGCAACGTCAGAACTTGAATTAAAATAAAATAAAGGAGCTCCTATCATATATGAAGCTGTATTTTTAGTTTTTGTAGTTCCTGTGCTTGCAGAAGTAACAAAACTTTGCAAAGTATTATCATTACAATAAGTACATATATTATATCTATATACTTTTCCACTACCAGCTTTCATTTTATCATAATATGATTTGATTGTTCAAGCAATTGAATTGTCATTAGCATCTCCAGTTTCTTGTAAGCCATTGCCACTAAAATTATATGTAGGAGGAGCACTACCAAAACCAGAATAATTAGTTGCATTTGCTCCTTCTCAGCTATCTCATTTGATTGCATTATCTAATAAAGTAGCAGTACAGTTTATTTGTTCCAATAATTCTACTTTAATAGTTCTTTCTTTTCCAGCTGTATCTTTTGCATTTGCATCTTTTAAACTTACACCAATAGCATGCCCATAACCCGCATTAAAACCTGCTTGTAATAATCTATACATAGTATGATAATAAGCTGGTCGATATGATGTATTATAAATATTATTAAATACTGCATATGATGCAAGACCTGATTGAGAACCCATAAATAATACATTTGCCATAGCTCTATAATTACTATCACTCTCAACTCAAACATATATTCTATATCTAATTGACCATATATCTGTAAATGTTGAAGGTTTAACTGACATAAAATAGAATGTATTATTACCTCATGATGTGTCACTAGCTGTACCTAAAATATTTTCATAAGTTTTTGTATTTAATACTTTATCTACTTTAGTATCAAATTTAGCCGCTAATAGTTGGTTTAATTGCTCAGCCCCAGCTTCGTCTAAATATTTTGCCATTTAGACACCCCCTAACTATTTGCTAATTCAAAGTCAAATATATTATTAACCTCTTGATTTGTTAAAGCTACTAAATCTGCAGCATTTACTTTAAGTGCTAATTGATCATAAACTAATTTAGCACTAGGATATTGTGTATTAGTAGATGATGAACTTAAAGAAGTCACTTTGTTTGAAATGTTTTCTACATTATTTAAATAACAAACTTGATGTGAAGCATCTTTTGTTCCTAAGCTACCACCATAATGTATCCAACCAGTAGATCCACCATCTATTCCGCCAGCCTCAAAATAAAAATATGTAGTAGCTGTATTGTCGCTATCTGATGATAATAATAAATATCCTGGTTTTACTTGAAAATGACTGCTATTATTAATATAAATTTCAGTAGAAGAACTTATAAATTTATATATTCCAGCTTCTAAAGAAGAAATATTTTTTGTATTATCTGAAATAATTTTAACAGTATCTCCAATAGTACTAATTGTATTATTTGTTATATCTATATTATTTCCCGCAGTTAATTCTCCTTGTTTTAAAGCAAGTTGATCATATAAAAGCTTTGCTGATGGATATTGAGTATCTGTTGAAGAAGAAGATATACTTGTAACTTTATTACTTGTATTTTCTTTTCCAGTAATATTAACTGTTTTATTTGTAATTGTTAAAGCTGTGCCATCAACTTTAATGCTATCAATTTTATTTATTTCTGCAGTTGTACTAATAACATTAGAATCACTAATTGAAATTCTTGTTCCTCCAGTATACACTGTTCCTGCTGGCATAGCTCATGTTCCATCGGCCTTTAAAAATCTTCCTGCTTCTGCGGTTGTAGGACCAGGTACTAAACCTGCGGTTCCCGCACTAGTTCCATCAGTTCCTACAAAATCATTATATGTAGTATCTGTTGCGCTGATTGTTCCATCATTTGCGATATTAATATTGTCGCCAGCTGTTAATTTATCTTGTTTCAAAGCCAATTGATCATATACAAGCTTTGCACTAGGATATTGTGTGTTAGTAGAACTTCCACTAATTGAAGTTACTTTATTATTAGCATCTTCAACACCTAGTCCAGTTAAATCAGATTTAGCGACATTAGCAACTGATTTAATATGTCCTTCTGCTGTAGTTGCAAATTTATAAAATCCACTTGATTTTGCAGTTGTCAATCTATTCGCATCTGTAGCATGGTCATATGCAATTTTACCTTTATCACCATAGTAAGCAGTAGAACTAGTTTCACCAAGGGCTAAGCTAGAACTAATTTCTGCATATGCAGAACCGCCCCATCTATATGTTTTATCAGAAGGTAAATCAACATAAATTTTTCCTGTTTCACCAGGGATTTCGGTTGTATGAGCCGCTTCTTTATAGAATTTACCATTATAATAATATCCTTCAATTACATCGTCAACATAAGCTGGCAATTGTGAGCTTGGAACTTTTCCATTCGCATCAAGTTCAGCAAGACCATTTGCAGCTCCTTTTAAAGAAGCATCTAATTTATCTCCTAAAAGGTTATTCATGTCTGAAGTTGTCGTATAATTTGTTAAATCATTAACATTCTTTGTAATAAAACCAGCACCATTTTCTAATTGATTTGTATTTGTTGGTACTGTAATATCAACAGCTTTATCTGTAATAGTTTGAGCAACATTATTTACTTTAATTGTTTCAATTTTATTAACTTGAGCACCAGCTTCAACTCCAGCTAATTTATTTTTCTCTGTAGCTGTATAATTATTATCAGTATGAACATAATTAGCATCTGAAACAAAATTACTATCATTTGTTAACTCACTTGTTTTTTTAGGTATTTCAGTTTTATCTGCTTTTGTATTAAATTTCGCAGCTAACAATTGATTTAATAACACGGCGCCATTTTCATCTAAATATTTTTTAGTTGCCACTTTTCTACCTCCTTAAAAATAAAATATATCTATAATTTCTTGATTATTCATTGTTAACGGGCTATCTCAAGAACCTCCCGCACTTAAGAACTCTCCAACATTAATAGCCTCAGGAGCAGGAACTAATCCATGAACTCCATCTGTAATTCCATCTGTTCCTACGAAGTCAGAAAATGTAGTTTTTTCAACAATTTTATCATATACAGCTTTGGCGCTTGGATATTGTTCATCTGTTGAAAGGTTTGAAAGACTGGTCACTTTATTTATTTTATCTTCTTTTCCGCTTATATCTTGATGCTCTTGTAAAGCGGTATCTGCCTTATCTAAGCTACTTTGAACAGATTCTTCTAAGTCTGTTTTAGGTATTCCATCATCTGGTTTAGTATAAGTTCCATATCCGGCATCATTTTCTAAATCACTAACTTTAGTAGGAACATCTTCAATAAGCGCATATTTAGTAGATAAATCAACTGAAGAAATTACCTCTCCAGTATTAGCATCTTTTAAAACTAATATTCCTTCGGATAAGTCTAGAGAGTATTGAGTTCCAGTGCCTATAAGACATCATTTATTATCTTTGTATATATGTTGAGAATAACTATCTTCTCCACCATCAGAAATTAAGTAAACAGTATTTGGTTCAATTCCTTCTGTTGGTAATTCATTTACAATTTTAAATTCTTGGTCTATTCTAATTCTTCTTTTACTAGATATATCTAAATAAATTGCTTCATCATCAGTTGTAACAATAAACTGACCTTCTTTTTTAGGTAAGGAATCTAAATTTTCACTTAATCCTTTTCATGGTTTAAATAAAGCCACTTTTTCCTCTCCTTTCTATATATTTTTCTTACTATATATATAAAAAAAGTGGAGGTAAAATTAATCAAATTTTACCTCCAAAAATATTTTATTATTCTGGCATAGTCAAATTATTTGCTCTAGCAAATTCTTCTAAAAGATTTCTTACATATTCTTTTGTTCCTTCAGAAACATTATCACTTACATTAAGTGTTAATGTGCCATTTGAGTATGTGCTTGTCATATTTGTTCCAGCTACAACTTTTGAACCATTCTCTCTTGTTGTTACAGTCCAAGTTCCTGAACTTGTTAGTTTATAAACAAATACTTGGTCTCCTTGTTGAGAAGCGGTCTTTGTGCTTACGCTTCTATAGTATTGGAATTCTACCTCTGTTGGGTTTGTTGCATTATTTACGTATGCCATAAACGCAAGTCTTGTTTGGCTTCCAGAAGCAGGGTCTGAAGCAGAACTTGCTCTGCAATATACAACTGCGTTTCTATTATAAGCATTTATGAAGTCTTGCCAAGTTGAGTTGCCATACGAAAGTATAACCATATCTAAACCTAAGTCAGCAGATGTTTTGTTTCCACTTAAAGTTACCCCATTTATTTGAGGCTTATCTGTTAAGTCATCATAATCGCTTGAGCCTGCACTAACTGTACCCCAAGTTCCATCGCCCTTTAAGTATTTATTTGTATCGTTTGCTGTTGGGGCAGGAACTACACCAGCTTTGCCGTTTGATGTTCCGTTAGTTCCAACAAACGTATCTGTAAATTTAGTGTAGCTATCTAGTATCGCTGTGTCTTCCGAATAAACCTCTATTGATGGTGTGTAGCCACTTATATAGGTATTGAAATATATCTTGTCTCCACTATTCAAATAAACGCCTATCATTCTTGGCTCGTATGCAAAGTCTATAGAAGAGTTTGAAAACCCTAGCACAATATCAGAACTATCTGTGATTGCAAATAGAGGGCAGTCATTTGAATATGAACATATTTTGAACCCAAATACACCGCTATTGCCTGTATTCTCGTAAACAAAATATCCCCATGGTTCTTCTAGTATATCATCTATTTCTATTGGGTATCCTTCAGCTGCGGTAAAATAATAACCAAGTGTTGGCTGTAAGGTTTCTCGACTAGTTACACTTATCAAATATGCACTTGGCGTATATAAGTCTGTGCTTTCACAAGAAATAATAAAGCTTTCGCCAGGTTTTAGCGTTACACCAAAGTAAGCATTTTCATAATACTTTGTTGCACCAGTTTGATTACGAAAACTAATTGGATTACTTAATATATAGTCATATAAAGATGTGTTGTTGTCGTCCATTGCAAATATAACGTACTTATCATCTCCTATTGCACTTGAAAATTGAAATACATAGTCCTGACTTGTGTTTGTATTATTATCTACTTTGTAGTAACCACTATTTGCCTCGGTCGTTAATGTAACAGGATCTCCTTCGTCTCGGCAATAATAATATTGACCTGTTGTTAATGTAAGTGGTGTTCTTGTGCTTCCATTAGGTACAATTCCTGTAATGCTTATCTCGTTGTTTGTTATATCAATGTAGTCTCCAGCTGTGTAGCTTCCGCCACCACCTTGTGGTGTATCCCAGGTGCCATCAGCTTTTAAATATTTATTTGTATCTTGAGAAGTTGGTGCAGGAACTAGACCTTTAGACCCATTTTCTGTACCATTTGTCCCTATAAAAGTATCATCTGTTGCTAATTTTTTAGAACCAGCATCTTTATTTGTTCCAGAAGTTGAACCTACATATACATCTCCAGCAAATCATGCATTGCCAGACCAGTCAAGAGTATGGGCGTTACTTCTTGCGCTTTCACGAGTACCATTTCCCACAATATGGGCATATGTTCCTCTTGTAGAGGCTGTCCCTGTATGGTCTTGAATATTCCATTCTCCTTGAACATGTTGAGATTGATTAAGAGCATTTGTACTATTTCCTTCTGCATGAGAATTTTCTCCTAAAGCATGGGTATAATATCCTTCTGCATGAGAATTCATATTTCTTGCTTGAACGTGGTCTCCTTCGCCAACGCAACCATCATCAACAGTATTATTATTTCCTACACTTAAAGTAGGCACTGTTAATTTTCCAGTCATCGTGTCTCCAGATTTTTTAACAAATTCATCCTCATCAAATTTTTCCAATTCTTTTAAAATATAATCACTTTTTTCGCTATTATCTATAAAAAATTCATTTTCTCCATTTGTTAACTTAACTTGTCTTCCATCAAAAAGATAAAATCCTTCCCCATAAACAAGAACTCAATCTTCTGTTTCAGGGGCCTTTTCTATATGAATTTCTTCAGTAATGAATGAATTGTTTCCATTATGAATTGCCGCAGAAAATCCATAATCTTCATTTCAATCTGTAATTCAACTCATATTTAATCCTGTTGTAGGTTCAATAGTTTTTTGAGTTGGATCATAAGTAAAAGCACCTTCTTGTTCTATCGCAGAGAAGTAATTATAAAGTCCTTCATTTTGATCTCATTTTTGAAGTCATTCTATAAAATGTCAAGGAGTATCTCAATAATTTTCTAAATTATCATTTTCATTATACTCTGGGTCACTAGGTATTCTTGGGTTAGCATCTGCGCAAAGCTCATTTCTATATGCAATTTTTTCTACGGGTTCTGCGCCAATTATTTCAATAGTACCATTTTCTCAATTTTGATTTCCCCAAGTTTCAGTTTTTAAAACTTTACTATTTACAACATCTAAAATAGTTCCTTCTGCAGGATTTTCTATTGTACCAGTTCCATCTTCACCTTTATACATTGCCTCTTCAGTAATGACTCCATCAAATCCAGGACCTGTTGAGCCCATTATTTCTCATTCTCCATCAGAAGTTCAATAATATTCATCATAAGAGCCGTCTTGATTAGGTCCAACTAAATAAATGTCTCCGGCTTTATTACCTGTCGAAGGTAAACTTTGTACTGAATCTACATTCCCTTTAAGAGTAAAAATATCTCCTAAAGATTCAATAGACCTTTTTATTAATTTTCTGCATAAAGCATAAGTAATTAAATCCATTTACTTCCCTCCTTATGATAGTTTTACTCATTTTCTTTGAGCGCTCAAAACATATACATCAGAAGTTGAAGTTATTAAACAAAGACTGCCTGGATAAACATTATTAGGTAAATCTTTTACATCTGCTTCTGTATCAGCAATAAATTCTGTTACATATGCAGAAACATCATCATTTTGTTTAAATAATCTATACATAATTTTTAACTTCCTTTCTGTCTTATTTTTACTAAATTATATCATTTTTATTTAAAAGCGGTAAATTAAAATTGACCGTAAATGCGGGAAGCTGCTAAAAGATGTACGGATCTTGATGGGGGATCCCTTATCGGGTTCCCGCACTTCTTGATATTTAATAAAAAATAATATATAATAATTATAAGAAAAGAAAGGAATGATTATTATGTCATTAAGAGATGAATTTGAAAGTGAAATTTTTGATGATGGTTATGTTTTTGGTTTAAAAGATGGAAAACAATATTATAAAGATTTAATTAAAGAAAAAATGAAAGCATTAGAAGAAAAACATAATGATTTTAGAGATATGACAGTTTTTAATGTGCCTAAAGAGATAGAGTCAGATTTTATTAAATATATGGTATATAAGGAGTTAATTAAAAATGACTAAAATTGATGAAAAATTAAACAAATCTTTATTTAAAAATGATAACTCAACTAGTTATGATCGCCCTGTTAGAGAGATATATGAAGATGGAACACTTACAAGAATTTATTATAATAGTGGGTTAGAAATAGATTTAGAGAATAAAGAAATAGAACTATATGGAACTTTAAAGTTAGAAACAATTAAAATATTAATAGAAAAATTTAAAGAGGCGAGGTGGATTTAAAATGCATGATTTAGAAGATAAATTATTTGCAGGATTAATAGGTTTTGCTATAACATTTTTTATTATTTTTGTTTTAGGTTTAATAGTTTATGTATTTAGTCAAGATTCACAAATAGAAAAAGATTTAAAACAAAAACTTGTTAATAATGAAATTACAATAGAAGAATATTATGAATTAAAAGAAGTTTTAGAAATTGAATAAAATTAAAAATCAATAGAGTTACTATTTCTCTATTGATTTTTTTATAAAAAAATATTATAATTATTATAGAAAATAAATAAAAAAGGAGATGATAGTAATGAAAGTAGGAGATTGGTTTAGATTTGATGGAAAAGTCTTTGAGATTGTTGCTATTGTTAATGGAGAATATATATTAGAAGAAAAGAAAGGAGTATAATTATGGATAAGAAGTTTTATTTATGTTATATTGATGATGAAAAAAATAAAGCTTATTTTACAAGTGATTGGGAAAATCAATCTGGAGATGATTGGAATGATCGCCCATATGAATGTAATGCGGGAATTCCTTATGAACATAATTATAATGCTCCTGAACAAGAAATTAAAAATGGTAGAGGAATTTATCCAGTTATAGAACAAAAGAAGTTGTTTTTTGATTTTGAGGATAGATGGGATATACAACAACCATATATGCTAGGAAGCGTAAGTATAAATGATATTAATAGAGGTGCTGTTGCTTGGCTATGGGGAGATGATTTTACTATTCCCGCTAAAACAGAGTATAATGATTTCATTAGAATTGTAGAAGACCATGGCGGAAAAATTTATTTACCAAGGGAGGATGAATAATATGAGCAAATGGACGCATATAACAGGAGCTATTCATATAGATACATTTAAAGAATTAGATAAACCTCAATTAAAAGAGCATATAGAGGGTGAGTTAGTTAGAGCACCTCAAATAACAGGTTCTGAAGGGAATGCTGAGACTTTTGTTAATGTTCTTGGTGGGTATAATACTTGGTCTTATGATGTTGAATTAGATATGGATATGGAGTATCAAACTGATGTAATTATAACATTAAATGGAGATTTAAGAGATAGAGAAGTAATAGAAACTTTAGCAGAAACAAAAGCATTTTTAGAATTTTTAAGAAAAAAATTTTATATAATAAATTATTCTATAACAATAGAAAATGATGGAGGTTATAGAACAAATTTATAAAAAGGGGGGAATAGCTAGAATGATAGAGAAAATAGATAAAGAAAAAATATCTTCATATATAGTAGGAACGCCTACGGCTTTAGAAAATATAACAAATAAAATAAATGAAATAATAGAATGCTTAAATAATAAAGAAAAAACATATATATCAGCAAAAACAAATGCAACAATAAAAATGACTAATGCAGAAAAATATTTAAAAGATGAAAATTATAAAAAAATATTATGGTACGACTTTAAAAATTGGTATAGTAAAACAAAGTGCAATTGTCCTTATGGCATAGCATTTGCAGAATTTATGGAACAACAAATAAAACCATCTTTAACGGAAGATGAAAAAGTTATATTGAAAAACATAGACAAAATATTTGAATATATTGGAAGAACTAAAAATGGGACTTTATTTTTAAGAGTAGAAATGTGTGGTAAAACCGATGATAGAGCTTTTCATTTCTTTAACCATCTCTTCCAATTTATTAAAGAGCGGAGAAGAATATAGTATAAAAGAACTTTTAAAGGAAGAGTAAAAATGAATAATATGGAAATACAAGTAGGAGAATATGTAAGAACTATAAGAGGGATAGTCAAAATTAAAGAAATTCATACAGTTCAAGCTCGTATGAATGGAAAAGATTATATTACCTATAAAATCAATAAACCATATATAGGTCTATCTTTGGAAGATATAGTAAATCATGATTTCAACATAATCAAATTAATAGAGGAAGGCGACTATGTGAATGGACATTTAGTTGTTGGTTTTAATGAAAAAGTTGATATAAATGGCTATAAGTATAAAGAAATTGAAATTGAAAGCGATTACTTAATAAATCATCATTTAAAATTAGAAGATATTAAATCAATTGTAACAAAAGAACAATTCAAATCTATGGAATACATATTAGGGGGTAAAGATGAATAAATACTTTGTAACTATAAAAAGAGCTTATGATGATACATTTAGTGTAGAAGCTAATGATAAAGAAGAAGCATATAGAAAGGCTTGTGAAATGTTTGACGAATATACAATAAGTGGAAGTGAAATGTATGAGGAAGATGAAGAAATAACTGAATGTTTGCAAGAAAGCTAGGTGATTATAAAAATGAGTAAAGGAGTTGGGTTGAAATGATAGAAATAGTTTTAATTAGTATAGCTATATTATTATTAGTTTTACAATTTTTAGAATATAAATTTGACTTTGCTTCTAATTGGATTGTAGGAAGAAGAGGAAAAGACTTATTTAAAGATTTTTATATTGATATCACCGAGAATGAAGATGGAGATTATAAACATAACTAATGCAGAAGAATTTTTTATTAAAGAATTATTGGAGGATAACAAATAATGAAACTTGAAGATGGCGTAGAGATGGTTAATGATGGAGGAAACACATTTTTGCTTATGAAAAACAAAGATGGAACTCATTTTGTCAAACCCTTTTTAACCTTACATCCTGAATTGTTAGAAAAATACATAAAAGAATTACATGAAGAAGAAGGTAGAACAGAGAAGAATACTTAATAAAAAAAATATACTCATCTACCAAGTAGTAGAAGGAGTTTACGCATAAGTATAAAGATGCAAACCCTTTATGCTTATGTTGATTTTTTAAAAGGAGTTGATAAATATGGAAGATAAAAAACCTAAAATTGGAGAATATATTAGAACAACAGATGGAGATATTTTTAAATTAATTACATATTATAATTTAGGTAGATTTAAACAAATGCAGGGTAATATGGGAACACTTTATGGCGGATCTGATAAAATAATTAAAAAACATTCTTTTGATATAAGAGATTTATTTGAATTCGGAGATTTTGTTAACGGAAGAAGATTGCAAAAAGCTGGAGAGATGTTAGGTTTAACAGACCTACAATATGGAACATTTTATGGAATAAAGAGAATTCAAGTGGTATCTTTTGTAACAAAAGAACAATTTGCAAGTCAAGAAAAATGGAATAAGAAATTAATAAAATAAAAATTTTATTGGAGAAAAATATTGTATTTAAAAGAGGAGGAATGATAGTCATGGGTACTTATATTACAGGTGATTGTCATGGGAATTTTGAAAAATTAATATCATTTACAATGAAAATGAATTTAAAAGAAACAGATAATATTATTGTGCTTGGTGATATGGGATTATGTTGGAGAAAAGATGGAGAAGATCTAAAGAAATTTGTATATAGATGGGAAGAAAAATTGGAAAAAAGACCTTATTTATATTTTATAGATGGTAATCATGAGAATTTTGATCTTCTTAAAACATTTAAGGATGGGGTTATTTCTGCTCATATCCACTGGTTAAGGCGTGGAACTGTGTTATATTTTGAAGGTAAAAAATGTTTATTTATTGGCGGGGCAGATTCAATAGATAAATTTCGTAGGACTAAACATTTATCTTGGTGGGAAGATGAACAAATAACAAAAGAAGATATAGAAAATATATCATCAGGTCATTATGATTATGTATTTTCTCATTGTTGTCCTTATTCTATCTTTCAAAAATACTATCCTTATCTTGCAGATCCTCAATTTATGGGAGAAGATTTTGATAAAACAAGTGAAAAAATGTTAGATGAGTTAAAAGATAAAATTAAATATGACCATTGGTATTTTGGTCATTATCATAAAGATAAACATTTCTATGATGATGATGGTACTTATTGTTGTTTATATGAAGGATGGGAGGAAATTAGATAATATGATGGAAAAATTTTTAAGAATATTTGCAGCAATATTCGCAGCTGTATTATTTACTTTTATTATTGCAATTCCATTAGAAATAATTTATGCGGGATTTACTATACAACCACTTGCCGCAAGAGTATTTTTCTATGGATTATCTATATGTTGGGTATTATGGTTTATTTATGACCGCGTTAATGTAGAAACTATAATAGACAAGGATGATGATCGACATGAATAAGATTATAGATTTCAAGACCGGAAAACCGCTAGATATTTCTGCACTTGAAAAAACGCAAGAAAATAAAGAAGAACAAACAAAAAAAGAATATTTAGCAGAAGAAGTTGAGCGCAGAAAAAATCTTATACGTAGGCAACTTTGGGAAATAATTGGAGTTGCTATTAGTCAGATAGATGGAAAAACTTATAAATTAAGTCAATATATAGAAGATACTGATGCTGTTGAAGGAGATCACATAACAAATGGAGGCTATCTTAATAATGATGAATGCCATATTTGTTATGAAATATTAGAATATGTAGAACCTCTTGTTAATAGTGTTGCTAATCAATTACATACAGTAATAGACTTGTTATAAACAAGTCTATTGTTTTTTTATAAAAAAAATGTTATAATATATTTATAGAAAAAAAGAAAAATAATAAAAATGAAAGGAAGTTGATAGTAATGTTAAAAACAAGAGAAGTATTAGAAAAATTAGATATAATTGATAGAGGGTTATATAAGGATATGATTAACCAAGTAAATTTACCAGATTTTTATAAATGCATTGCACAATTTTCTGGATTAAACATAAAAGAAATAAAAGATGATGTTATGGTAAATTATTTGCTTACTTGGGCAAAAAATAAAATTAAATATTTTAAAATGTTTGGAAATAAGCTTCAATTAGATATTCCTTTTACATATAAAGAAATGGGTGATGATAGAAGAAATAAATTTAGAGATTTAGAAATTAAATATGTAAAATATGCAAGTTGGATTGAGGCTTTTAAAGACCAAGAAACCTTAAAGATGAATCAACGAGAAATGGATTGGGATGTTAGAGATTTAATTAAAAGATTATTCCCTACTCTTGCTATTGATGGAACTGCTATTACACATTTCTTTAAACAATATTTAAAAGTTGAAGATGAAGTTGTAACTGATATTGGTAGAATATATGAAAATAATAAAATTGAAGCTACTTTTACTATGTCCATTGACCCTGTTGATATAATGCTTGCTAGTGAAAATCCATATGATTGGTGTTCTTGTTATAAATTAGAATTAAATAGAGAAGATTCTCATGCCGATGGTTGTATGGCGGCAGTGCTTGATCATGCATCTATCATTACTTATGTTTGGAATAGGCATGGAAAATTTACATTAGGTGGAAAATATGTATTTAATGATATAAGATATAAAAGAATGAGAATGTGGATTGCTTTATCTGAGGATATGAAAGCTATACATTTTAATTCAGTTTACCCTGGCCGCTGTGACTATTCTGATGATTTCATCAAACAATTAAGAGAAGAAGTTGAAACTGTAATTGCTAATTATTTAGAAGTAGATAATAGATGGAAGAAAAATAGTTGTGGTAGTGCATATAGAGTTAATCCATATGGTTACTCTGAATACGACAGTGGAAATGTATATTGTTTAATTGAAAAAGATTGCTCAGGACAAGATAAAGTTTATACAGATTATGAAATTGGAGTATTTGATGAACAAATTGAGGATGCTCTTGGAGAAGGAATTTTAAAAGGTTCATATATTGGAGAAGATTGTGAAGATTATGATGAAGATGAAAATAATGATTGCGTATTTTATAATGGAAAAGGTTTCTTAACAAAAAATTATAAAAGAAAATATTATTGTGAACGTGGAGATGAATATTGCGATTGGTGTACAGAAGATGGTATTTGTAATTGTCCAAATGGTTGCGAATGGAATGAAGATGATGATGAAGATGAAGATGAAGAAGATTAATCATCTTCTTCATTTTTTTTATTGATTTTTTATAAAAAAAATGTTATAATAATTATAGAAAATAAAAAAGAAAAAGGGGTTGATTGTTATGGGTTATTATAGTGATGTTAAAGTTATTATGTCAAAAGAAGATTGGAAAGAATTTAAAGATGGTGTTATAAATGAAAATTTAATTAATCATTTAGGAGAAAAATATAACATAGATTTCAGTCAAATAGATAAATATGAAATAGAACATTTTTTTGGAACTTGTAGTGTTATTGACCTATCTAATTCAAATGATTTAGTTGTGTTAGCTTGGGAAAGGATAAAATGGAGAGAGTATGATAAAGATTCAATGTGTTCAGTATTTTGGGCATGGCTTGATGATTTAGAAGAAAGAAATCATTTATTTAATTATATTAGAATTGGTGAAGATTGGGGAGATAATGATACAAGAGAATATGATGGCGGCGATTATGATAAGTTTTATGATGATGGCTATGGCAGAATTGAGATAGTAAGAAGCATTGAGGTATTTGATTAATTTTTGATTTTTTATAAAAAAAATGATATAATATATATAGAAAATAAAAAAGGAGATGATTTTATGGCTAAAACAAAAAGTGAGAAAAAAGTTAATAAAATAGTAAAAGCTATAAATCGTAGTCTCGAAAAAGATGTCTTTAAAAATAGATTTTGGATTAGACAAGTAAAAAAAGCTAGAGCAGATGGAATTTCTTTTTTTATATTTGAAATGAAAGATAGGGAAGATCCATCAAGAGATAAGATAATGCATGGCTGGATAGATGAATTTGAAGCTACTATGTTTCGTCAATTAGATATAGAAATAAATAATTTTATCGTGACTAGCGATTTTTGGACAAAATATAAAAAAAATTAATTGATTTTTTTAAAAATAAATGTTATAATATTTATAGAAAATAAAAAAAATTATTTCTTATTTTCTCCAGCGTCAACTTGATGTAAAAAGAGATTAATTGAAGTATCTAAACGGTTGTATCTTCAATTCGGTGCTACCTGAGGCTCGGTAGTTAAATGTCAAGAGCGATAGACAGCCTGACTAATCTTAATATTAAAGAAACTGATCCAGAGATGGAAAAGAGATAAGCTCGCGCGTGGGTGATGCTACTTAGTTCTTTTCAGTGGTGCTAAGATATTAAGATTTAACAATTATAATAGATATTAGATTGCTCGACGTAGACTGAGCAATTGGAACGCGAATAACTTATCAAGAAATTCCTTGATGCCATCTAAAAGAGGAATTGAGAGGTTATTTAAGATATAAGTGGGTAGGATGATGGACACCATTTATATGCCTAGGATTTCGGGTTACTAGGGTATCTATTAAAATTGACACCTTCGGGTGTCTATGAGAAGCAATTGGAATACCTCCTCGTGGTGCTTCTCGGGTAATGCTAAAAGTCCAAAAGTGTAGACTTACACCGCTAAGTCCGTAGTTGCCGCCGTGGGGCGTAGTGCCAGACCGTTAACTGAATAGAATACCACGGATTTTTTATGGGCGGGTTGCCGAGTTGGTCAAAGGCGGCGGACTGTAACTCCGTTCTCATCGAGTTCGAAGGTTCAAATCCTTCCCCTCCCACCATATGGACGAGTGGTGGAATAGGCAGACACACAGGACTTAAAATCCTGTGGGAGCAATCTCGTGTGGGTTCAAGTCCCACCTCGTCCACCATATGGGCGATTGATGGAATTTGGCAGACATGCTAGACTTAGAATCTAGTGTCATAGACGTACAGGTTCAAGTCCTGTATCGCCCACCATATGAAATTGAGGATGTAACTCAGTTGGTAGAGTACAAAACTTTTAATTTTGGAGTCGAGAGTTCAAGTCTCTCCATCCTCACCAATAGAATTTTTATGGGGATTTAGCTCAGCTGGGAGAGCATCTGCCTTACAAGCAGGGGGTCATAGGTTCGAGCCCTATAGTCCCTACCATATCGCCCGTTGGTCAAGAGGTTAAGACACGACCCTTTCACGGTCGGGACGTGGGTTCAATTCCCGCACGGGTGACCAAAGAATATCAATATCATAGATAAATCATAAGTTGAAAAACAGAACTCTGGCTACGTAGAACTTATGGGGCGGAAACGTCAGGAAGTTCAGGGCACTCATTACCTGAGATGGTAGTTAAAAGATGTTGGCGGCAACAGAGACGAGAATTGTGAAACGGGCGACAGCCTATCTGGGTGAAACTCAAATAATGGTAGAGGAACTTCAATAGGGAAATGAACTGAGTTGAAGATGATATTGATTTTTTATAAAAAAAATGTTATAATATATATAGAAAATAAAAAAAGAAATTTAAAAATTTTGGTGCTACTTACTCTCAGTAGATAAATGTTGGAGAACAAACAGCCTGTAGTCGAAGGATCGCAAACACCTTCCATTCTTTGGAAAACAGCGTGATGCTGAAAGAACAAATGTTCAGCACAAAAATATGTGTGGTTCGAGTGACCTTAAGCTCTCCTTAGTTTAATAAGTTGGAAACAAAGCAGGTAATACGAAAGTATTAGCACGGAAGCCTGTGCGGCTAGGAGGAAATGCCTAGCATTTATATGCCGATTGTGGGTAGTAGGGTCGCTCCCTATGGCAGGTTCGATTCCTGCAGGCAGCTTTATATAGCGGGATGGAGCAGCGGTAGCTCAACAGGCTCATAACCTGAAGGTCGAGGGTTCGAATCCCTCTCTCGCAACCAACTAGTCGGGTTTGTCTATTTATCGTGAAAAAATAGAACGTATAGCTATATAGTATAAAATAGAAATGCTTTCAAAGGTTCGAATCCTTTCCCCTAAAAAGGTGGCAGAGCGGTTAATTGCACTAGGACACATGTTCTAGTAAAGCATTTCTTTTGGAGAACTTGATAGTAACCTCCTCGTGGTGTTCTCTGGATTAAAACTAATAACTATCAAATATTGTCCTTTAGCTCAATGGTTAGAGCAACTGGCTCATAACCAGATGGTTCGGAGTTCAAATCTCTGAAGGACAACCAAAAATTGAGGCATAGCCCAATGGATAGAGCAACGCCCTTCTAAGGCGTGTGTTACAGGTTCAAGTCCTGTTGCCTCAACCATATAAATTGGGGTGTAGCTCAGCAGGTGGTAGCGAGTGACTGTTAATCACTAGGTCGGTGGTTCGAGCCCACTCACCCCAGCCAATAATTTTTCATTGATTTTTTATAAAAGAAATGTTATAATAATTATAGAAAATAAAAAAAGAGTTACTTAACTTTCTTAAAAAAGTTAAGTGGTGTATGGTATATAGGATAGTAACCTTTTCTATTGAATAAATAACTTGGCGACTACGGAGATTGGTAGTTGACTTTTAGTCTTGTTTTAAGAGGAAATAAGATAGTTCTTATTAAATAATTTGGTGCTACCTGAGGCTCGGTAGTCAAATGTGGGAGAACACACAGCCAATAAGGATGAATATTTAAGCCTACAGCTTACTTATTCAAGAGATTAAGTAGTCCGAGGGGAGTATTCTGGATTGTAGGAGATGGAAGAAACAAAGGAGGCGAACAATCTACCTAAAACTTTTAATATTAAATATATAATATGACGATATTATATATTCAAAGGACGTGAGACATAGATTAGCTACCTATGCAGTCCTTAATGGAGGACAGCTGAAACACCTCCTCGTGGTGTCCTCTGGGTAACGCTAAGTTTCAAACAATATAGATTTACAATTACCGCCGTAGTGTCAAATACTAATTAAATAGAACACTACGGATTTTAATTATAAAATCAAAGAATTAAAAATATATAGTTTCGCCAAAATGATGTAGATTTTGGTCTCTGTTGCAACAACCCTTTCATTGTCAGTGGTTGATAAGTGAGGACAAAGACAGAGATAAGTCCTTATTTATCTTAATAAATAATTTTATATTGATTTTTTAATAAAATTATTATATAATATATATAGAAAATAAGAAAAGAAATAATATCGTTTGTATGGTGTAACTCCATATAAAAAAAATTAATAGCTTGCGGAGGTTGAAAAATCCTATTTTCTTATTTTCTACATAAATTATATATATAAGTACAAGTGCGTTTCCAGTAGTGGAACCTTGGAACCCCTCTATTAGGATAGTGTCTAGAGCGAGTCCTAGTATGGGATAGTAGTCTAATATATAACTATGCTAGCAAATGAAGATTAGACAGAGACCGTCTTGGACGGATCGCCAAAAAGCCCAGCAGGCTTGTACTTATATATGTAATTTAGATAAAAAAATATAATTGATTTTTTTAAAAATAAATGTTATAATAATTATAGAAAATAAAAAAGAAAAAGTAATAAATATGGCTTAGAGCTTCACGTATATGATTTCAACGTTGTGCCATATAAAATAATACAACGTGGAATATTATTCTTGTTGATGGGGGCAACAAGTAAAAGAATACTTCCCCCAAAAAAGATTTAATTGTTTTTTATAAAAAATTATGTTATAATTATTATAGAAAATAAAAAAAAGAAATTAAATAATTTCTTTTACCATCCATCTAATTGGAAAAAAGATTTAAATAAGAAATCTTCAATATGGTTCTGTTCTTATTAAACATATATCTCGTTAGGGGCTGCGAGTATAAATAAAGAACAGCTGAGCTACCCAGCATAATGGTAGCAACTAATTATAAGGGATGCCACCCAAGAAATGGCAGAAAGAGAGGGATTTATTATGGGAGATGTAAATGTAGAAGTAAAGGAGAAAAAAGTAACTCAAGTAGAATTTTATGGTATGTTAAGAGAAGTTGTAGAAGATTCAAATGTTGATAACAAAGCTGAATTAATTGATTTCATTGATTCAAGAGTAGCTCTTATCAAGAATAGAAAACATTCTGAATCAAAAGTAGCTAAAGCAAATGTTGAATTAGCTGAAAAGGTTTATGATTTTCTTGCTAATGCTAATGAAGCTATGACTGTAACTGATATCTACAATGGTCTTAAAGATGTTGAAGGTATTACTTCTGCTCAAAAAGTAACTGCTTTAATTAAGAAATTAGGCGACAGAGTAGTTAAAGTTACTGAAAGCAAAAAGAAAGTAAAATACTCAATTGCTGACTAGTATTAACTAACATATAGAGTATAGAATTAATCAAAGGGAACATAAGGTAATTTATGCTCCCTTTGATGCTATTTATTTAAAAATGGTCAGTTTTAAATTTGCGAAGAGTGGGTTTCGTAAATCCGAAAAAATACGGAAAAGGAGTGTTTCATATGGGAAGTGGAGAAGTAAATATCATAAGAGAATATATTAAGGAAGTTTACAATCACGAGTTATTAACTGCGGAAAAAGAGAAGGAATTAGCTAAGGAGAAAAATTATGATGAACTTGTTTCCGCAAATTTAAGATTGGTTATATCAATCGCAAAGAAATATATGAATCGTGGAGTAGCTTTTATGGATTTAATCCAAGAGGGAAATATCGGTTTGATGGTTGCCGCAGAGAAGTTTGATCCAGATAAAGGATTTAGATTTTCTACATATGCAACATATTGGATACAACAATATATTGGTAGAGCAGTAGCTAATCAAGCAAGAACAGTTAGAATTCCAATAAATATATATTCAAATATAAGTAAGATGAATGCCGCAATAGAAAAGATATCTAAACTAACTGGAGGTACTCCAACAGATGAAGAGCTTTCCGCAGAAATGGGGATAACATTAGAAGAATTAAAGAAGTTAAAATACTATTATCAGACAACAATCTCTTTAGATGAGTCTATTGATAATGGAGAGGATAAAGATACAACAGTAGGCGATCTTGTTGCAGATAATAATGCGGAAGATCCATATAGAAAAGCTGAAAAGAGTGCTTTGCAAGATGCGGTTGCCGCATTGCTTGGTAGTTTAAGTGATAAAGAGGCAGATGTTATAAGAAAAAGATTTGGTATTGGAGAAGTTAATCCAATGACTCTTGAAGAAATAAGTAAACTATATGGATTAACAAAAGAAAGAATTAGACAAATTGAGAACCAAGCATTAAAGAAATTAAGAAATCCAATTAGAAGTGGTTCATTAAAAGAATTCCTTGCTTAATAATTTCCTATTGATTTTTTTTATAAAATATGTTATAATTATTATAGAAAATAAAAAAAATAGAAAAAAGATAAAGAAGGGGGTTGCCGCTTATGAATAAAGTAGTTAAAGAAATTGAAGATAAGGTTTTGGAAGAACTTCAAAATTGGTATGATATTGAAGTAATTGATAGAAATGATGATGGTTCTATCAAGGAAATAATTGCAGACTGTTGGGAAATGAATATAGTAGTTAGAGTTGTGCTTCCATGCGGAGAAACTGATTTTCACTTTTTATTACAAGCAGACTATATGGATGATGGAAGAGAAGAACCCGCAATAGATTGCTGGTATGATAGTCTTGATGATTTATTACCTGAATTAAAATCTACAAAAGTACATGAAAAAGTATATGATTTTTATGGAGAAGAGGAGGCTGATATTGATGAAACACAAATTAACGAATGGTAAAGAAATAGAAATTAAAGATAAAGAATTAGATAATCTTTGCGAAAAATTAGATATTAGCCTTGAGGATGCGGTTCAACTTTGGTTAGAAGATAATGGCTATGAAGTTAATGAAGAAGTTGAGGAATTAACAAAAAAGGCTAAAGAAAATCGCGTGACCGCAACAGTCCATGGAGTAGTTCCAAGGAGGGGCAAGAGAGAAGTAACTAGAAAAGAAGATGCAGATAAGAGATGGTTAATATCTATGTTAGCAGTTGCTCTTGAAAATGAATTAGATATCAATGGAAATATTTCAAATCCAGAGAAGAAAATAGATTTTGAATATAAAGGGGCTAAATATACAATAGATTTAATTAAACATAGAGAGCCAAAGAAATAATTGAAAAGAGAGATAGTTTTAATTAACTATCTCTCTTTTTTTTTATTCAAACATTTTCTTATATTTGTCTAATATTTTCTCAATATAATCAAATTTATCATCTATTGTAGATTTTGTTGTTGCGTTTAAAATAGAAGGATCTTTCTTTATTGTATAGGTTTTTCTATTTTTTCTTAAATATACATCTACTAAATTCTTTACTAAGTCTTCATTTTTCTCCATTCAATCAATTACTTTTTCTACATCATCAGCAAACATAATTTCGCCATATCCAATAGAATTTATATATTCTGCAAAAGCTTCAACTGCGGCTGCGCGTTTATTTACTTTGTGGTTAACCTTTTCCGCATTGATTTCCTTTTGAGCTTCTTTAATTTGTTCAGATAAAATGTCTTGTAATTCTTTTTCAGTTGTTCCCTTTTTTAATAGGTCTTTAATTGATATTTCTTTTGATATTTCCATCTTCTTTTGTCTCCTTTCTTGTATATTAATATTATATATAAATTTTTTATGGAAATCAAATGGGGGGCGGTGGCGATAGGGGATCCGAGGAGGAGAGAAATTCTTGCAGTGAGCTGAAAACCGCTAGGTAATTTATCTACTTACTAGCACTTAGGTAAAATATCTAAAGAGATAGTGATTTTGGTAAAATTTTTAGGTAAAAATTCTACTTACTAGTAAAATATTGGGGGTAATTTTAGGTAAAAATTCTATTTGGTCATTTTTGAAAATTTGACTTAGAAAGAAATTTATATTATAATAGAAATAGGTAAAAAAGGAGGTTTTTACTTAATGGGTAAAAATGATAAAATACAAAAAAGGTTTCCTGCAGAAACCAAATTAGATGAAATGACTTTCTTGAATAATAAAAAGATCAATGGTGAATTGTATGCTTATTTACAAGAGAAATCTTATCCTGAGGATGGAGAAACGAGGGTATATAAAAAGCAATTACCTTCTCAGGCGGATATATGCGAAGCTGTTGGAATTAAATCACCCAAAACGCTTAAGAGGCATATACAAAGTTTAATTGATTACGGGTTTCTTGAAGACCGCGACAAGTATTATGTATTGGGGGATAGAGAAAATATGTTTTTGCTATTGCCGCTTAGTACAGTTCAATTCTTAATTGATACTTTGACTGAAAATGTTATTAAGGTTTATATATATTTGGGGCAGAGGTATAAGTATGCTTTAAGTCAGGGTATACTTTATTCATTTACTCTTAAAGAATTGGGGGCGCATACGGGCATTAATATAGAGGGTAATTCTAGGGGGTATACGGTATTGAATAATGCTCTAACTTGTTTACAAAATAATGGATTGATAAATTATGTAGATTATTTTGATGATAGAAGTCCTCGAAAGAGATTAACTGGATTCAGTTATTATTATAAAAAGTAGCGATTAGGTAAAAAATCTACTTACTTTTAGGTAAAAAATCTACTTACTTTTAGGTAAAAATTCTAGGATATCTAAATAAATATAAATAAAGAGTGCTAAGTAAACAACTGCTATTATCACTTCTTCGCTTTTGGAGACTTCGCTTCGCTCAGCCTCCAAGCTCAGAGTGAAATAGCAGTTATAGGCGCTCGCTTTAATAAGGGAGGAAAATGATATGGAATTAGAAAAAGATATTGTTGTTTTTGGTATTATAGAAGAAGATAGTATTATATATGTTGGATGAAGATATATTGATGATATAAGAGAAGTAAAGGATAAATATATTGAATGATATAAAGAGGATATAATGACTGTATATGGAGATGAAGAATGGATAAGAGAAATAAAGGAAGAGGGATATCTGCATCTTAATTATGTAATTTTAAATAGATTTAGGAAAGAAGAATTTGATAGTATGGAAGTTAGTAATTATTTTTATGGTTTATGTAAAATATGACCTATATATAGAGAATGATTTTTTGAAAATGATAAAGGAAAGATAGTATTGTTAAATATATATAGAGAACTAATTGAAATGGATTTAGATAAAATTTTTGATTTAGATTTTATAAGAATGACACAAAGAGAAATTGATGAATATAAAAGTAATTTAAATAGAGATTTAGGAATATTAAAAATGAAAGCGATACAGGGAGATTATGATGCGATTGAGAGATTAAGTTTGATTGAGCATGCAAGAGATATATTTTTATATGGAAGAGATATGGATTAAAAATTAGTGAATATGTTTATAATATAAAAATAGATTTGAATATATAATATATAAAATGTATTAAGAATATGTTAGAGATATATTAAAAATGTGCTAGAAATGAGTTGGGTGTGGTGGACCGACCTCCATCCAAATACCATTTTCTTTATTTCGTTATTCGTTATCCTTATTTATATTATTTAGTTGCGTTCGCTCTTGGATTCTATGCGGAAGCGGCATATATAAGAAGCGGCTGGACCCGCTTCTTCAATTAAATATATTACCCCATTATATTATATAATAATTTTAAAATAAAATCAAGTTGCTGCGTAGTTCATGGCAATTTTGCATATAGCTTAGCTTATTAGAGCTAAGCTAGGCCCACTTCGTTAACATAATAAGTAGTCATAAATTGAATTACGTCAAGACATTATGTAAACCTGCGGCGCCCCCCACCAGAAGCGGGATCCCGCTTCTAATTCTTTTACTCTTGCGTGAGCGAAGCGAGCATTTCGGGAAAAATTGCGGAAGCGCGGCAGGCCTGGTAGTTCCTAGAAAAATTCCATATAGGTGTCGTTCAGGCAGAAAAACGCGCCACCTCGGTCGGTCGCGCGCCGTTGAACAGGTTTACATAATTCCTTTGCCGCATTATGTTAACCGCATTTTAGACAAAAAAAATAGAGTAGTTGCAAGCCTACTCTATTCCGACAATTTCTTCCTAACGTGAGAAATTATCAAACATCCGCTCTTAATAACGATAAAGAGACACGCCATTTAATAACCCCTCAAATGGTAATCGGAATTTTTTTCGTTAAATTCAACGACTAGCTTTTCCTTGGTACTAGCCACCATACCTTTATTGTAGACCTCTTGCAAGGTCATTACAATCTAATTTTCTTCAATAGATATTTTAATTGTTTCTGGTAGTATTGTTGCGGTTGCCATTACAATATATTCTTTTCCGCATTTTTGACATACTCCAAGATGTTCTTCAGTTAAGTAGCCATCTTCTATTGAACCATAAAAATCAACCATTTCATCATCTTCAATCTCTCCACCACATTTACAATTAGGAATTTTTAATTTCATTTTTCTTTTCCCCTTTCTCTTTTTCTATAATCATTTTATCATTTTGTCTTTTCTTTGTCAAGTCTTTTTTTATTTTTATTTGTAATTTTTTTAAATCTTTAGCTTCCATAATTATCAACCCCTTTTTTTATTTTCTATAATAATTATAACAATTATTTATTATTTTGTCAATAAAAAATGATAATTTTGTTAAAAAATTTTTAAAAATGCGACCAAATATGCGGAAAAAGGCACATTTTATTAATTTTCTAAGTAAAAAAGTTGATTTTTCAAGCAAAAATGCGGTTTCAGGAGTTAACATAACGCAAAAATAATATAGTTTTTGATAAAAAATAACCCAAAAGTAAGGTTATTATGTAAATCGCGGCCTGCGGTGACCGCAAACCGGCCGCCCGGATTATGTAAACTTCAAGAAGATAAAAAAAGAGAGCCTTATGGCTCTCTGTACCTACTCGCTCTTGGCTTTCGGTGGTCTATGTTCAGTTAGTGTAATTGTAAAGTATTTTTCATTTATGTAAAGGTCAATTCCTTTACTTGTTTGTACTATTGGACTTATGTTAAGCATTTCGCTATTGTCAATCAATGCTTTATGTAAACAATTTAAAATGCTTGTTTTTAAGGGGTTTTCCTTTGGCTTTCTTTCGGTCTTGGCTCTTGTAGTCTTTGCCTTATTTACAATTTTATCAGCACCACTTGCTTTGGCTTTTTTTGTAAGGGTTTCAACCTCTTCATTTTTAATATAATCGTGGTCGCACAAGTACATTTCAATAGCTTGCTCTTGCGTTATGTCAAGTAGTTTCATTGACTTTTCAATTTCTTGGTCTGGAATATTGATTTTTTTACCTTTGATTTCGTATTTCATTTTGATTTCCCCTTTCTTATTTTCTATAATTATTTTACTACATTAAAATTAAAAAGTCAATAGAAAAATTAAAAAAATTTGTAAGGGGCTTTTCGCCCCTTATATTACATTGCTTTGTAGTAAGATTTTTTGCCTTCTTTAATATTTGCGATTTTATCTTCTTTTTTTAATTGAGTAAGTAAGGCGGTTAATTTTTGATTTGAACCTTGTACTTTTTCGTTAATGTCTTTGTCTTGTAGCAATTCAGTAACAGTAACCATTTTATCGCCTAGAGCCACAAGTGTTTCAAGTACCATAGCTTTGATTACTTCATTTTCTTTTTGTTTTGCTGTTTCTCCCTTGCTAGATGCTTTCTTTTCAAGCATTTCAATTCTTCCTTTGAAGAAATCGGCTAATTCAGTGTTGCCAGCTCTTTCAGCCATTTCAATACCTTCCTTATAAAAATCTTTTTGTGTTTTTGTGTTCTTCATAATGAACAACTCCTTTCTTTTTTTTAATTTTTTTTGTAAGATTTTCTTTTCTTTATCTTACATATTTATTATAACATTTGTAATTAAGTTTGTCAATACTTTTTTTAATTTTTTTTGATTTTTTTTAATCACTCTTTTTGACTTCTTAATTACTTTTGTTATAATAATTATAACATTGTAAGTTTTAAAAGTCAAGCATTATTTTTAATTTTTTTAAATTATTTTTTTTAAATGCTTTTTTCTTTTCTTTATCTTACATATTTATTATAACATTATTTATAAATAAAGTCAATTACAGAATTGTTACATTTTTGTTACAATAGTCAACACATTATGTAAACTGCGGGATCCAGGTCAAACCCGCTTGGCTCTAGGTTTTGGGAGAACCGAACGGGTGTTCGCGCGGCCAAATTTGAAATGAAAATAATGTAAAGGTAAAGTTATTATGTAAACTCGGCCCAGCACGCTCGTGCGCCGGCCGCCGAATTATGTTAACTTCTCCCCTAGCCGCATTATGTTAACTTAGGGTGTATAAAAAAAGTGCTATTTCTAGCACTTTGTAGGATTATAGTTTCCATAATATTTTAAATATGCTTTTGTGATTTCGTTTGAATAAAGCCTTACTAGGTCATAATTTTCGTTTACATAATTAATTGCCCATTGTGTTGCTCGTTTTTCTTCTTTAAGATTAAAATATAAATATGTTGTAAGTTTGTCTATTATGCTAATATGTCCAAAATGATAACTCAAAAAATCTGTAATTTTTCTAATGCTTATAAAAGGGTCTTTTATATCATAATTTTGAACGTGTCCCATTTCGTGAAGAAAAGACCAAATATAATATGGTATTATGTCAACTATATCTTTTTCTTCTTTTGGAAGCTTTACATAAACACTATTTAAAAAATCTTGAATTGATTTTTCATAAAATTGCTTGCTTGGAATAGGTATATATATTTCATTAAATAATGGTATTGATTGCCATATTTTGCCTTTTTTGATTTCAATTGAATTATCAATAATATTTGCAAAGTCTTGATAAGTTTTTAATAATTTTTGTAAATGTTTTCTATTTATTTTTTTTCTATTCATTTTTTTGTTCCCCTTTCTTATTTTCTATAATAATTTTATCATTTTATTATAGAATTGTCAATAGAAAAATTAAAATTTTTTAAAAAATTTTTTAGGCTTGTTATGTTAACAAGCCTTGATTAACCTAAAAGGAAAATAAGCAATAGTAAACTCAGGTTTACGTAATTTTAAAATTCTTTGTAAAATTTCAGTTTCAACCTCGCTATCGCTTAGAGCAGTATGGCTTTCAACAAATTCGCCATTTAAGTCGTTTACATAATTGTAAACTATTTCAGCATTGCTAATTATGTTACCTTTTGCGGTTGTCTTTTTATAAAATGCTTGAAAAGTTTTTTGGTTACATAATGTTTGGCAAGCCATTGTCCAAATGTCCAAAACCTCTATTTGCAAGTCTTTGAAGATATATTTTTTAACGAAGTTTACATAATCTGGAGCCCATTTTCCGCTCTTTGTAGGTCTAAATAACATTTTGAAGCGGTTTACATAAATGTGTTCAGTGGTTTGCATAAATGCGTCTAGGTCAAAATTGATATTATAAGCACAAGCAAATTTTACATTGTAATTATGTAAATCATTTTGTAAGATTTTAACAATTTCCGCAAATGGTTTTATGTCAATCTCTCCATTTTCTACCATTTCTTTATACTTTGGTAATTTGTTTACATAATAAGCAGTGTTCATAAGTTCTTCATTTTCAAAAATTTCTTTTACAAGATAATTTCTTTTTATGTAAATTTGTTTTTTATCTGCTATTGTATAACCTATATCATAAATAAGTTTTATGTTAACATCTCCCCCCGTTGTTTCAGTGTCAAAAATTAAATAGTAGTTTTTTCTTTTATCAATTTTCATTTTTTTATCCCCTTTCTTAATACAATATCATTATAGCATTATAACAAAAACTTGTCAATTACAATTTTGTAAAAATAATGTTACAATTATGTTACAAACGTCAATACATTATGTAAACCTAGGCGGTTTTGGGAAGTTAGCACTCGTGATGCGTGAGTGCTAAGCCGCAAAAAATAACCCAAAGTGTCAATACTTTATGTAAACTCGGCCTGGCGCGATCGCACGCCGGCCGGCCGACTTATGTAAACTAAAAAAGAGCAAAAAAAATAGAGTAGTTTGCAAGCCCACTCCATTTTTGAAAATTTTTTTAACGTTCCAAAAAATTTACAAAATAACGTTCCCTGCCACATCAGGGCTGAATGACCGTTTTTCAAGGAAAAAGGCAAAACCTTATTTTTCGCTCTCTTGCAAAGAGCGGTTGCAACCTTAATTTCTAACTACTTGGCTTCTATCTTCTATTATCATTTTTATCTTCCCCTTTCTTATTACAATTATATTGTAACAAAGGCTTGGCTTTTTGTCAAGCCTTTTTGAAAAATTTTTTAATTATTTTCATTTTCAAGTATTTTTAAAATATGTTTAGAACAATATTCTTTATATGTAGTAATTAATTCATTGATTAAACAAAAACGGTCATCAAGTTGAATATCATCAATATTATGACAATAATTACTTATATAACCTATAATATCATTAAGGATATCTTCACTAGTTTCGTAACTAGTTCTATCTTCAAAATATTCTAAAGCATTAATTATTTCTTTCTCATCAAATTTTAAAACACTTTTAATTTCAATTTCATACTTAATTGTTTTTTTCATTTTTTTTATCTCCTTTCTTATTTTCTATAATCATTATAACATTGAGAATTATAATTGTCAATACTTTTTTGATAATTTTTTAATTCTTGATAAAGTGTAGGATTTTCCCATTTCATATCTTCATAAAATTGACCATTTTTAAATAACATTAATGAGCTAACTAAAAATGACGAAATACAAAAAGCAATAGCTAAAATAATAGTAATAAATAAATAACTTTTTAAATCATTAATTTTGTTTTGTAATTTTCTTACTTCAAATTCGTGATTACATTGTTCTAATAAATAATTATGATGTTCCTTTTGTTCTTCTTTTTCTTCTCTTGCTAGATTTCTATCAATACAAATTCCACAATATGGACAATGTGAAACATAACCTTTAATAGGTGCATTACAATTTGGACAATAAACTGCTTTAATCATAATTAACAACTCCTTTTCTTTATTTTCTATAATAAGTATAACATTGATACAATTATTTGTCAACATTTTTTTAAAAAAATTTTTAAAAAGTTTTAGGAACTATAGTTAACTTTACATAACGCGGCAACCGATTAAAAAAAATTCTAAACTAGTTAACATAATGCAAAAACGTCGCGCCATGGCCGCCGGCGCGACGCTCGGCAAAGAATTATGTTAACCTGCAAGTTGACATAAAAAAAAGAGAGCCTTTCGGCTCTCGTGGACTAGGCTAATTTGTAATAAGATTTCTTGCCCTCTTTTATGTTAACTATTTTGTCTTCTTTTTTAAGTTGTGTTAATAGTGCGGTTGCTTTTTGGTTGCTACCGCCTACAAGCTCGTTGATTTCAGTGTCTTGTAATAAGTCTGTAACAGTTACCATTTTATCGCCTAAGTCTTGGAACTTTGTTAACATAATATCTTTGATTTTTTCGTTTTCTTTTTGCTTTGCGGTTTCGCCTTTGTTAATTGCTTTGTTGTCTAATTGAGCAATTCTACCATTACAAAATTCTACGATTTCAGTATTTCCAGCATTTTCCGCCATAGCGATAATTTCCTTATAATAATCTCTTAATGTTTTCTTTGTCATAATGACCACCTAACCTTTCTGATTTTTTAGAGTTTTCTCTCTATTTGATAATTAAATTATAACACTTTTAATAAGTGGTGTCAACACTTTTTTAAAATTTTTATGCTCTTTTTTTCATTTTTGTTTTAACTTGATTTTTTGTAATTTTGCCCTCTCTTAAATCTTTTCTTAGCTTTGCTCTTTTTTCTGCTAGTTCTCTAGCTTTTCTTCTGTCAATAGTTTTCATTTAAATCAACCCTTTCTTTATTTATTTTACATACTTATTATACATTAAGGGCTTGGACTTGTCAAGCCCTTTTTTAATTTTTTTTATCTTTTTATGTTGCTATACAAATAATATTCTCTAGCCAATAAAAATGTATCTAAAGCTACTAATAAAACAACAGCCCAAGTATGAGTTGACATAAAGTCCATAATATTCTTTAGAATAAATAAACCTAATACAAAAATACCCATACATAGTAAAGAACCTAATAGTAACAATACAATTTTACCAACCCACATTTCTAAATTTTTCATTTGTTTCACCTCTTTTCTTATTTTCTATAATAATTTTATCATTTACTTTTATTAAAGTCAATTACAAAAGTGTTAAGCTTGTGTTACAAAAATGTTGCAAAGGTAAAGACGTTATGTAAACCAGATTCGTGCGGTTTCGGGAAAGCATTGGCGTTCTAGGGCTTGCGGCGATTCGTTTGAAAAATGTTTAAGGGGTATTAGTTTACATAATCGCGGCGCCGCTCCAACGTCAGCGGCCCGCCCGCATTATGTCTACCTCTGTATTCCCGCATTAAAAAAGCCCTGCTATGCAAGGCTTTCAAGTTCTCTCAATTCCGCCAAATCTTTTATGGTTAACCCTTTCCATTTTTTAGTACTATTGTCTGCTACTTTTGTAATTCTCTTAATGCCTACTCCCCCAGCATTTTCCCAGTCTACTAGGTTTTTTGTATAGTCATCTAGTAAGTAAGTTTCCGCATTTATGTCAACTCCTAGTTTTTGTTTGATAACTTCTGCTTTATTATCTCCAACCCTACAAATAACTATATTTTCTATTGGTAAGCTAGGAAGATATTTTCTAAGCCAAAGCATTTTTTCTAAATCGCAACGAAGATTTGGACTTGCTGAAATTATGTAAACGTTTCTTTTGTTTGCTAGTCTGTCAACTTCTCCAATGTTTTTGTATGGTAGCAAGTTTTCAAAAAAACCAATTTCATTTTCAAATCTTTTTAAAGCATTTCTAACATTAAATCTTGCTAATGTTCCGTCTAAATCTAAAAATATTTTAATCATAATTCTATCCCCTTTCTATGATTATAGTATAACAAAAGTGCTTGATTTTGTCAAACACTTTTTGAAAATTTTTTATTTATACAAAATGTCTAAGCCGATATCTTTTACAAATTCTTTAAACTCTTGATAAGGTAGTTCATCCATAATTTCTTTTAATGTAACATTTTTGCTTTCTTCGGTTGTTATTCTAAATTTAAGATTTTGAAAATCTTTTTCTTTATATTCTATAATTCCACAAATTGTTCTTCTATCGTATAGAACAACATTTTTTTTGAATAGAGTTTTTCTAACATAAAAACAATTATGTTCCCAATATTCTTTATTATTATTTAAAATTTGATTACAAAAATCTTTGTAATTATATTCCCTATAAATTTCTTTTTCTTCACAATACTGCAAACGAGTTTTGTCAATTAATAACCATTTTTGCATTTTGTTATCAAATAATTCTAAATAAAATCTTACAATTTTTTTCATAATTTTTAACCCCTTTCTTATTATCTATAATAAGTATAACATTGATAAAATTATTTGTCAATAGTTTTTTGTAATTTATTATAAATTTTTTCAGCAATTTCTTTTTCTTCTTCTATTCCTATTAAATAGAAATAGCTATCATCTAGACCTAAAACATAGTCATGAACTGCTTTCATTATGTCAACAAATGGTGTTGTTGATACTAAATAATATTCTTTTATTATTTCATCCTCTTCAATATTTATTTCACTTGTTATTTTTAAAATCATTTTTCATTTCCCCTTTCTTATTATCTATAATAATTATATCATAGCAATTATTACAAGTCAATAACTATTTTATTACATTTTTATTATATTAGTCAACAGATTATGTTAACTAGTTTCGGGATCAATGCGGTCAACCTGCGCTTATAAAAATTCGTATAAAAATTATGTAAACCTATCTGTATTATGTAAACGCGGCGCGCCACGACCGCACGCGCGCCGGCCGGCAGTTTACATAATTTGGTAGATAAGTTTACATAAAAAAGAACCTTTCGGCTCTTTTACTAGTTCCAATAACCACTTTCTTTTACCATTTTTTTGTATTCGCTTTTATGGAAGATTAGCCAAACTTCTTGACTATTTGAAAGAGCATTTGATTTGGCTTGCTTCTTAATTATTTCGGCTTGCTCTTCAGTAACAAGACAATTTGTAGTAAAGCCCTTTCTTAAAGTATTATAAATAAAAAACATGTAATCTTTCTTTTCTTCCATAATTAATTTCCCCTTTCGTTTCTCTTATCTTGATTATAGTATAACACTATACTATTATAGTGTCAATACTTTTTTTAAAATTTTTTCATTTTTATTTCAGTTAGTTTAATGTATTGATAAACACCAACACCGCATAGAAAAGTTATGTTTAATAGACTTACTATTGCTAATAACATTTTAATCAACTCCTTTTCTTATTATCTATAATTATTATAACATTATTATTATTTATTGTCAATTACAAATGAATTAAAATAATGTTATGATTATGTTACAGTTGTTAACACCTTATGTCAACCTGTAAGGTTGATCCTAGATGAAAGATGCTGGATCCGCTTGCCGCAGTTTACATAATTCAGCGTAGGCTTCAGGTGTACATTTCCGCTTCGTGTATAAAAAAAATAAGGCTTTCCGCCTCATTTTTTAGTCAATATTATATAAATAATTATGTACATTTTCTTCTATTTCAATTTGAATTAACAAACCTTTTTCAGTTTCAATTACATCAACAATTTCAAGTTCTTTTGTTATGTTATCTATTCTTTCTTGTTGCTTAATAATAATAACATTTAAAGTCATTACTGATAAAAACATAATAATTAATAAAACAATTAAAAATATTTTTTTCATTGTTTAGTCTCTCCTTTCTTCTCTTGGTTTAACCTTGAATAAAGCTATCAAGCACAACACCAGAAGTAGCTTTATTTAAGTCAATTTCAGTGTAAGTGATTTCGCCTTGGTCATCATTAAAATAGCTTTGTCCATAACAACCTTTATTTATTATTTCTCTTGCTTCTTGTATGTTATCAGCAACGATAACAACTCCATCGTATTCATCATAATCAGTGTTTTCTGCTTTTACTAAAAATAATTTTTTCATAATTATCAATCTCCTTTTTCTCTCTTTTCTATGATTACATTATAACATTATAAGTTATTGTTGTCAACAACTTTTTAATAATTTTTTAAATAATTTTTTATTTCAATTGCTATTGTTATAACAAATACAATTGCTAAGATAATTGGATTGTCTATTAAAAACTTAATAACATTTAAACCTCCAACAAAAGCTAACATTGTTGCTATTGTACCTACTACTATAAATAAAATAATATCAATTCTTTTTTTCATTTGTATTTCTCTCCCTTTCTCTATTCTATAATTAAATTATAATACTAATAGAAGCGGTTGTCAATTACAATTCCATTACAATTGTGTTACATTTATGTTACAAGTGTCAACACGTTATGTTAACTGGTTAGTTCCAGGAAAAAGCTTTGCCGAGTTGAATGCCCAGTTGTTGGTTGACATAATTCCAAAGCCTTACCTACTTCTTTAAAAGCGCTTCGCCATGGCCCACGTCGAAGCGAGCAGCAAAGAAAAAGAACCAATTGATTAATCTCAAATTGGTTCTTATTCATTAAAGAGGTTTTATTATAGTTGCTTCAAAAAGCATGATTTATTCTTTTCTTTTCATTTATCTATTCATTCATGAAGAGTTGTTACTCTCTTCTTTGTTTATCTATCTTGTTTAAATCCCACCCTATTTATTGGGAAGTGGTTGAAAATTCTGTGGTTTCTACGCAACGTACCAAGACAATAAAAGGGGGTATATTTTGGGAAAAAAAGTTTTGGATTTTGTTTTTTTGGTTTGTCCTCGACCAAAAAATCTCCAAATCTATTTTTAAATCCAAAATACGATAGCATTATCTATTTTCTCTCCATGCCAGGTATTCTTTCGTTGCCATTTTATCAACATAAGCCACCTTCTCCATAGCCACCTCATAATCTTTCCAAAAGATAGCATTACTTGCAACAAATGCGGCAAAGGCTGCGCTTTCAAAGATGATGATTAACATCATCATAACTATTAATATTTTTAATTTTTTTATTTTATTTTCTTCACTTTTCATATTATTATTATATAAAAATTTTTTAAAAAATACAAATAAAATCCCTTATCTAAATTTGTCCATTTTCCTCTTCCTTTAATTGACCCGACCAAAATTTTTTTGTATAATAATACTAGAAAGGTAATACAAGTGCGCAATACCATTTGCGCCAGAGAGGATTTTACAAATGACATTAGATTATACTATTCAAGACCCTGCGGAAAGGGCTTCCTTTGTGGAACGTCTCCTAAAGGAGACGGCTCCTGAAAGCCTTACACCGCAGTATATAGAAATTTTATCAAATTATATAGTTTTTGCGCAAACTAAAGAAGAGCGCAAACAAAAAAATATATTAACCGATAACCGCATGGTTACAATTAAAAAGCGCGAAACCTCATATCAAGGTTTAGTAGAAAAATTTGAAAATGGAGAAGATGGCATTTATAATCTTATCAATGAAGGCCGCACCCTTCTTCTTACACAAAAAAATTCTATTACTCCTAAAGATGTTGCGGAAATGCAGCCTTTGCAAGCATTGCGCGAGGTTATAGAATCACTTAAAGAACAAGAGAAAGGCGCACGCGGCAAACGCAAATATTTGCTTAAAAAGCAATTAATAGAAACTTATCAAGACCAATATGTAGTAAAAGATATTTTTAAACCTACTATGCAACCCGCAAATATAATTAAATCTTTTGCGCATGGCATTTTCACAGAAAATATTACTATTAATGAAAAGCGGAGAGCCGGAAAGTGATGGCTTGATTTCATTCTTTAATCCTGCCCATTTATCTGCGCTTTTATGCAACTATTCTGCGCTAAAGGAAGAAAGCTATGGTAATTTTACATCTGACTGTTGATACATGATGCAAGATTTAGATAATTTAGTAGAAAAAACATTGCGAAAAAATTATCCATTATATTTTGACCTATTGGTTTTAAAAATTGATGGAAGAACTAATGCGGAAATCCAATGATATTTACAAATGAAATATGGTATTAAACATTCAATAGAATATATAAGTGCGCTTTGACGTAATAAAATTCCTAAGCTATTGGCAGAGCAAGAAAAACGTGATTATTTAGAATGATATTATACTGCGGTTGAGCGCGGAAAATGGAAAAAATGCTCAAGGTGCGGTCAAATTAAATTAGCCAATAATATGTTCTTTTCAAAAAATAAAACAGCCAAAGATGGCTGGTATAGCATTTGTAAAGAATGCCGAAATTCTAAAACAAAAAAGAAGGGGGCTAATTAAATGGGTTATCTTTGCGAAAAATGCGGAAAAACTAAAAATGATAATCAGTTTTATACTTATAGAAGCGGCGACAAAGTAGAAATGTGTAAAGATTGTTTAACAATGCATGTTAATAATTTTGAGCCAGATACTTTTCTTTGAATTTTACAAAAATTAGATGTACCTTATATTGAAACTGAATGAAATATTTTAAGAGATAAAGATTATGCAAAAGATCCTAATAAAGTGGGCGGAAGCGCTACCTTAGGAAAATATTTATCTAAAATGAAATTAAATCAATGAAAAGATTATAGATGAGCTGATACTGAAAGAATTGCGCAAGAAAATGCGGCAAAGCGTAAAAAGGCCGAGGAAGAGGGGAAAAAGCGCGAAGAATGAGTAAAAGCTAAGTATGAGGCTGGAGAAATGTCTGAAGCTGAATATAAAACCTTAATGAGTGCGGCAACTCAGAATGCGGAAAAGACTGCGGCGATGGCGGGAATTGGAGCAACGGCTCCGCAATCTATTTTTTATAATGAAGGAGATTTTATTGATTCTGATTTAATTCCTGATTTAGGGAAAGAATTAACTGAAGAAGATAAAATTCGTATGGCTATGAAGTGAGGTAGACTTTATAAACCATCTGAATGAGTAGAGTTAGAAAAATTTTATACAGAAATGACTAACTCTTTTGATATTCAAGATGCTGATACAATAAATACATTAATTATTATTTGCAAAACTAATTTAAAAATGAATCAGGCTCTTGATAATGGAGACTTAGATGGGTTTCAAAAGCTATCTAGAGTTTATGAAGCATTGCGTAAGTCTGCAAAGTTTACTGCGGCACAGAATAAAGAAGAAAAAAATGATTATGTTGATTGCGTTCGGAGAATTAGTCGCTATGTGTGAAAAAGAAGGCTTTATTCCTAGATATGTAACAGATATTCCTCAAGACAAGGTTGATTTAACTTTAAAAGATATGAATGATTATTTGCATAAATTGGTTACTCAAGACTTAGGTTTTGGACAACAAATTGAAGATTCTTTAAGAAAAATACAAATTCAAAAGGAAATGCAACTTGCGGAAGAGCAAAAAGAAACTCCTGAAGATGCTATTGAATTAGAAGATGAAGATTATCAAGATTTTTATGATGCTATTGAAGAACAAAAGCAACAAGATGAACAAATGTTAGAAGAGGAGGAATAGTATGGGCTTAGCAGAACTTATGGCTGTTTCTCTTGATAAAAATAGAAAGAAAGTTGGTTTATCTGAAGAAAGAATTAGAGCTCAATTGCCACACATTCGTAATTATGTGGCTTTTTGGCGTGAGTATCCTGATATTTTTGTGGAATTTTTATGCGGTTCTAACCCAGAAAATTTTCACTTATTCTTTTATCAAAGAGTTTTTTTAAGGGCGGTTATGCGCCATAGGTACGCGTATGCGACCTTCCCAAGAGCTTATTCTAAATCATTTTTATCAGTACTTATTCTTATGTTGCGTTGTGTTCTTTATCCAAATGCCCATCTATTCGTAACAACAGGCGGAAAAGAGCAAGCTGCAGGAATTGCTAGAGAAAAAGCGGAAGAACTATGTAAGTTAATTCCTGGCCTTAAAAATGAGATTGACTGGTCAAGAGGTGCTTCAAAAGCCTCTAAGAATATGGTTGAGTATTTATTTAAAAATGGTAGCAAATTAGATATTATTGCGGCTCAACAAACTTCAAGAGGTAAAAGAAGTACTGGTGGTCTTATGGAAGAGTGTATTCTTATTGACCAAACATTATTAAATGAAATTATTATTCCTACTATGAACGTTGATAGACGTTTAGCAGATGGAAGTAGAATAGAAGAAGAAACAGTTAATAAAAGTCAAATATATGTAACAACAGCGGGTTGGAAAAATTCATTCGCTTATGAGAAGTTAATTCAACTATTAATACAACAAATTATAGAACCTGAGGAAGCCGTCGTTTTAGGCGGAACTTGACGAGTTCCTGTAATGGAACACTTACTTAAAAAGTCATTTATCGAGGATTTAAAACTTGATGGAACTTACAATGATGCTTCATTTGCAAGAGAATATGAATCTGAATGGAGTGGAGATGCAGAAAATGCATTCTTCTCTGCAGAGAAGTTTGATAAACATAGAGTATTATTACAGCCTGAATATGAATATAGTAATAGAAGTAGTAAGACAGCTTATTATGTGCTTGGCGTCGATGTTGGTAGAAAAGGATGTACTACTGAAGTATGTGTATTTAAAGTTACTCCTCAAGCGCAAGGAACTTCACTTAAGACTCTTGTAAATTTGTACACTTGAGATGAAGACCATTTTGAAGACCAAGCAATAAATATTAAAAGATTGTTTTATAAATATAAAGCAAGAAAAGTTGTTATTGATGCTAATGGTTTGGGTATTGGATTAGTTGATTATATGGTTAAAGCGCAAATTGATCCTGAATCTGGAGAAACATTACCAGATTTTGGAGTTGAAAATGATGAAGAAGGATTTTATAAACAATTTAAAACAACTGAAACAGAAATTGATGCAATGTATTTAATGAAAGCAAATGCTCCAATTAATACTGAAGCTCATAGTTATGTTCAAACACAATTATCAAGTGGAAAAATTAAATTTTTAATTGATGAAAATCAAGCAAAAGTAAAATTGATGTCTACTAAAAATGGACAGAATATGGATAATAATAAAAGAGCAGATTATTTAATGCCATTTACCTTAACTACAATTTTAAGAGAACAAATGCTTAATTTAGTCGAAGAAAATGAAGGTATTAATATTATCCTTAAACAATCTAATCGTTCAATTAAGAAAGATAAGTTTTCTGCTTTTGAATATGGTTTATATTATATTAAGCAGGAAGAAGATAGACGTAAAAAGAGAAAAAAGAGAAATATTGGTGATATGATGTTTTTCTCAACGAATTAAAAATTTTGGACATTTTATGTCTAAATGTTTTAGCTATTTTTTATATAACAATGTAAAAAAAGGAGAGGTATAATGAAAGCAAGCAAGGGTGAAGTAAAAATTCATGAGATACTTGAACAAGCTGGTTTAAATTTTGAAGAAGAATATTCCTTTCCTGATTTAATTAGTTCAACAGGAAGAGAATTACGTTTTGATTTTGCGGTTTTTGATGATGATGGAGATTTAATGTTTTTAATTGAATACCAAGGAATTCAACATTATCAGCCAAAAAGTAAATTTGGTGGATTTGAAGGGTTAAGAAAGCAAAGTTATAACGATATGTTGAAACGTGAATACTGTAAGAAGCATAATATAATTTTAGTTGCAATTCCTTATACAGATGAATTAAGAATGGACTATGATTATATTATGAATGCTTATTATAAGTTAGGCGGCTATTAGGTCGTTTGACAAAAATGAAAATTTATGGTATAACTATTTTAGGTAGAAAGGTTAGGTGTCTGAGCTTTGAAAAATAGAATAAAAGAAATTAAAGCTAAAGGCTTTGCCATGTTCCCTAGAGAAGAAGACACCAATAATTTATCAGAAACGATAGATTTTTCTAAAATAAAAGTTGGCGCAAAAATGCTTGAAGATGCTATTTTAGAAGATTTATATGGTTATAAAAGAATAGACTCTAGACTAGGAGATAAAAAAGAGGTCATGAAAGCTCTCAAAAGTGGAGATTTAGTAACACTAAGAGAAATTTCTAATTTCTTTTATAAAACTAGTGGTATATATTCTAGATTATGTAGATATATGGCATATTTATATCGTTTCGACTGGATGGTTACTCCTTTTATTGGGTCTAATGATAAACAAGATCAAGAAAAAGCTATTGAAAAATTTTATCAGGTGTTAGATTTCTTTGATAAATTTGGAATTAAGCGTTTTGGTGGAGAAGTATTTCTAAAAGTTATTAGAGATGGGTGTTATTATGGCTATATAATAGAAACAGGGAACAATAAAATTGCAATACAAGATTTACCACCTTCATATTGTCGCTCGCGTTTTTCTGTAGATGGACGACCAGCGGTAGAATTTAATATGAGGTATTTTGATGATTGCTACAGAGATACAGAACAAAGAAATAAAGTATTAGAAATTTTCCCAAAAGATTTTAAAAAAGGATATAAATTATATAAAGAAGGAAAATTAATTAGTGATGTAATTGGAGACAAGAGCGGCTGGTATTTATTAGATATAAATTATGCAATTAAATTTAATATGAATGGAGAAGATTTTCCTGCATTTGCGGCAGTTATTCCTGCAATTATTGATTTGGATGCAGCACAAGAACTTGACCGCAAGAAAATGGCTCAAAGATTATTAAAAATTATTATTCAAAAAATGCCAGTTGATAAAAATGGTGATTTAGTATTTGATGTTGATGAAGCTCAACAATTACATAATAATGCGGTCAGAATGCTAGGTAAGGCTATTGGTATTGATGTTTTAACTACTTTTGCTGATGTTGATGTAGCAAGTATGTCAGATAATGCAACAACAACTTCAACAGATGAGTTAGAAAAAGTTGAGAGAGCTGTATTTAATGAAGCCGGTGTTTCTCAAATGCAATTCAATACTAATGGAAATTTAGCATTAGAAAAATCAATTCTAAATGATGAAGCTTCAATGTATAATTTATTATTACAAATCCAAGATTTTTTAAATTTTCTATTAGAAAGAAAGTTTAATAATAAATCTGTAAAGAAAACTTATTATAAAGCACAAATTTTAACAACAACAATTTATAACTATAAAGAAATGGCTAAATTATATAAAGAACAAACTCAATTAGGTTATTCAAAAATGTTACCTCAAATTGCTCTTGGTCAAGCGCAAAGTACAATTTTAGCGACAGCTTATTTTGAAAATGATGTATTGAATTTAGCTAATGTATTTATTCCACCTATGATGTCAAGTACAATGAATAGTGATGTATTAAAAAGATTAAATGATACAAGTAGTGCAAATAAAAATAAGGGAAATAATAATAGTGAAGATGGAGTTGGAAGACCAACAAATGAATCTCAAGGAGAGGAAACTTCATTAAAAACACAACAAAATAAAGAAAGTGCAAAATAATTTTAGCAGAGATAGGACAAATTTTTATAAAAGTGGTTTCATAAAAATTATATTTATATAATGGAACAATACGAAAGGAAAGAGTTAAATATGCATCAATCTATAGCGACAATTGACTCTCCTGAGTTTATAAATCTTCAACCTCTTGATGTTAACCCTTTAATGTCAAGATGTGAAATTAAAGTTTTATATCTTGGAGAGAATAGAAATCATAGCTATATAACAAAAGATGTAGCGAATGAAATGGCAAAATCTCTTCGTGGAGCTCCTATTGTAGGTTACTACAAAGAAGAAAATGAAGACTTTGCTGATCATGGAGAACAAGTTATTATTGATGGCGATGGGGTTAAGTTTAAAAAATTAACTAAACCTTATGGCTTTGTTGCTCCTGATGCTCAAGTATGGTTTCAAAAATTTGAAGATACAGATGATTTTGGAAACAAAATTCAAAGAGAATATCTGATGACAACGGGTTATCTATGGACAGGTCAATATAGTGAGTGCCAATCTGTAATAGAGGACGGAAAAGGCCAATCAATGGAACTAGATGAACAGTCTTTGGATGGACATTGGGAAACAGATAAAAAAAATGGCATGGAATTCTTCATTATTAACGATGCTACGTTTTCAAAATTATGTATTCTAGGAGATGATGTAGAACCTTGCTTTGAAGGCGCTAGTATTGGTAAGCCAGAAGTAAGCACATCTTTCTCAAAAGTAGATGATACTTTTAAGAAGACTTTATATGCTATGATGCAAGATTTAAAATTTGCGTTAGAAGGAGGGTCAGAAATGGAATTAGAAAATGAAGAAGTAGTTCAAGAAACTCCTGTTGTAGAAGAAGGAGAAGTAAAAGTTGAACCTGAAGTAACTGAACCAGCTACTGAAGAAGAACCAGAAGCTTCTAATGAAGAACCTACAGCAGAAGAAGAATTACCTAAAGAACCTGATTCTACTGAACCATCAGAACCTGAAGAAGAAATAGAAGAAGAAGTAGTAAGTGATAATAGTGAAGAAGATTATTCTTTATTAAAAGCTGATTATGAAAAACTACAAGCTGACTATTCTCTATTAAAAGAAAGTTATGATGAATTAGTAGAGTTTAAGAACAAGGTAGAAGACAAGGAAAAAGAGGAATTAATAAAATCTTTTTACATGCTTTCAGATGAAGACAAAAAAGATGTTATTGAAAATAAATCAAAATATTCTAAAGATGAAATTGAATCAAAACTTTCAGTAATTTGTTACAGAAAAAAGGTTAACTTTGATTCATCAGATTTAGATAAAAATGAAAATAAAGAGGAAGAAGTAGTTACAACATATTCTGTTGTTGATAATGGTACTTCAATTCCAGCTTGGATATCTGCAGTAATGGATACTAAGAAAAATAAAAAAGACTAATTTTTAATAAAATAATATAAGGAGGAAATCTCATGAAAAGAATAGGATTTGGTCAAGTAGAACCTAATCACCTATCTGCTCAAAGAACTGCTCAAATCTATGCACAATTACCAGCTAATGCTAATATTAAGCAATTAGAAAATGGTCAATTTGTAAAATATGACTATGCAAATGGAGAAGTTAACTTTAGCGGAAAAGGCGAATGGATGCTTGTATTTAACGAAGTTAAACTTTATGATGGTTGGAGAGAATCTTATAAAGATTTCGCTATGATTGCTGATAACTATACAGAAGGTAGCGATACAATTACTCATGATGGTTTAGGTCCTTTCAAAGGACAAATGGTTCCAAGAGTATTTAAGACAAATGTTGGAGATATTTATACAACTAACTGCTTAGAGAAAGCTGGAGCTAAAGGCGTTGAAACAGAAATGGATGACGTTGAAGTTGGAGATGTTCTTAAAATCAATGCTAATGGTTTCTTAGCAGCTGATGGAACAAGTGATATTCAATTTGAAGTAGTAAAAGTTTATACATTACCAGACGGACAAGATGCCGTAAAAGTAATGAGAATTAAATAAGAGGAGGATTAAGACTATGGCTTTAAATAAAACAGATTTAATTAAATTAGCTAAAACTGTAGCAAATGCTAATCCTTCTTCACCAGTAGCTTACTCATTTGAAGGAAGCAATTTCAGTTATGCTGATTTAAACGAAACATTAAGAAATGAACTAAATGAAATTTCTAGTTCATATCAATTATATAGAGAAAATAAAAATACTCTATTCGCATTAATCGAACAAGTTATCGATGATGTATTACCAAAGAAAGTTTTAGAACAATATGGTCAATTTGCAGAAGTTAGAACTTTCGCTCAAGGAGATAAACCAGTATTTGTTCAAAAAATTACAGAAGCTTCAAGAAGAAGAGCTAAACAATTTATTACTAAAGTTGGTTTAGCTGGTGTTTATGAAGTATTCAAACTAGATGGACATAATTATGAAGTTCCAACTAGTGCTTTCGGTGGAGCTGCTCAAATCGGTCTAGAAGAATTCTTAGATGGAAGAGTAGATTTTGCTGAAGTTCTAAACATTGTTATGAATGGTTTAGATGAAAGCGTTTATCTTGAAATTGAAAGAGCTCTTATTGGCGCTGTATCTCAATTACAAGAAGCTAATAAGTTCTCAGGAACAGGTTTCATTGAAGCTGAAATGGATAGATTAATTGCTATCGCTGATGCTTATGGCGCAGCTACAATTTATTGCACATATGAATTTGCAGCTACTATGGTTCCAGCTGAAGGATGGGTTTCAGACAGAATGAAGGATGAAATCTGGGGAAATGGTTACCTAGCTAACTACAAAGGTCACAGAGTAATTGTTTTACCTCAATCATATGAAGATGAAACAAATAAAAAGAAAGTTATTGATCCATCATATGCTTGGATTATCCCAACTGGATCAAATGATAAACCAGTTAAAGTTGCTTTTGAAGGTCAAACATTAGTTGACGAGAGAAAGAATGCTGATTGGTCAAGAGAAGTTCAAGTTTATAAAAAACTTGGAGTTGCAGCTATTATTACAAATAATATTTGTGTATATAGAAACGAAGCTCTTATTGATGGAGAGTCTATCTAATTTATAGATAAGTCCGTTTGGGGAGAATCAAAATGAAAGTTAATATGAATTAATAATTTTGATTCTCCCATTTTTTTTATATATAAAAAGGAGATAAAAGGAGAGATATTTATGATTGATAAAAAGACTTTAATAAAAGTTACAAATAGAGATAGTGGATCAGTAGGTTACATTATTCCAGATCTTAATAATCTTTATAGAAGATTTTCCGCAGGAGAAACTAAGACTCTTACTTTTGAAGAGTTAGAAAAATTATCTTGGATTCCTGGCGGAAAGCGTATTTTAACAAACTATTTAAAATTAGATAATGAAGAAGCAGTAGCAGAATTACTTGGAGAAGTTCAACCTGAATATTATTATTCAGAAGATGAAGTTAAAATTTTACTTTCACCAGAGGGAACAGTAGAACAATTAGAAGACTGCCTTCGTTATGCCCCAGATGGAGTTCTTGAATTAATCAAGAAAACTGCGGTTGAGACAAAATTAAATGATCTTGCAAAAAGAAATGCAATTAAAAAGATTTTAAATTTTGATGTTAGCGCAGCTATTATGGTAAATGAAGCTTCTACAGAAGGAGAAGAAGAAAATAATAAAGTTAAGACTGGAAGAAAAAGTGAGCCTATTAAAGTAACAGCAAAAGGAGATAGAAAAGCTCCGGTAATAACAGTAAAGAAATAGATGAAATGAGGTGTAATATGGGGAAAACTAATACTACACCTTTCTCTTTATTATATGATAATTTTTTATCAAAAATAACTAGTGATATGTATATGGAATTGGATGAATTACAAACTTATAAACTATTACATGAATTAATGGTAAATGCAATTCATAAGTTTGAGTTTCCAAGAAAAAATATCAATGATTATTATGATGAAGAAATAGATGAAGTTGAAACTTATCAAGGAGTAGAAAGTAATAATGTTGAAGTTCCATGCTATATTTTTGCAGGTGGATACTTTAATATTGTTTTGACTTGAGAAGAAATTAATATTATTACAACCTATATGATTGTAGAATGGTTAGGACAACAATTAGCTAGTGTTGAAAATACTAGAATGAAATATAGTGGTTCTGATTTTAAATTTACATCTCAAGCAAATCATATGCAAAAATTACTAGCTCTAAAGAGAGATTATGAAAGGGAAGGATTTCATTTACAAAGATTATATAAGAGAAGGGCTCCAGATGAAGATGGAATTCCGCGTTCAACCATGGGGATTATCATGGAAAAATCTGCTCAAGACTTTTTCGATTGAAATCCAGATGAACCTGAAGAACCGGCTGAATTGCCATGAGAGGAGTTTTAATATGAAGTATGATTTAAATATAGATAAAACAACTCTTGCGGTAAACATAAAGAGATTGATAAACCAAACATATAAATTACTTCCTAATAGAGAGGAAGGACTTGATTGAAAAGCTCCTTTACAAACTATTATTGAAGAGTTTGCGGGAATGGATAGATTGCTAGTCGACCAACATGAAACATTCTTTTGTTTATTATGTAAATTAGAAGGGCTATTTACTTTAACTGAGGAAAATGATTTTTTTCAATATAGAAGAACCATATTTGAATGCCTTAGTTTAGCAAATAGTATAATGAAAAAATGTCAATAGAGACATTGGGAATTAGACTTAATGCTATGGGCGGTTTTCAGCAACAAGGTCGAATGATAGAAGATAAATTAAAAACTTTAAAGAAAGCTTTAATTTATAGCTATCAAGCTGGAACTGCTATATTAGCAGATGGAAGAGAGTTCCGTTGTTTAATGAACCCTAATAAATTAAAAAATACCTATGATGAAAAAATTATTTCAATTCCATTTAAAGATATTTGTGTTGGACAAATGGTAGATGGGTTTGATGAAAATAATAATCCAATAAGATATGAAGTTATGCCAGAAAGAAAAGGCAAGACCTCGGACGGGGAAGAAGAGACCGGGGTTACCGCAGGAGATGTTTTCGAATGAAAAGAAAATCAATCATTCTGATTGATTTATCTCCAACATGTAGAAGAATATGCTTATTTTAGAGGCGAATGCCGCAGATGCTATCATGAAGTAGATATTAATGGAAATAAATATAAAGTTTATATTAAAGGTCCAGATCAGCTTTCTATTGAATGGCATACTAAAAAAGGTGAATCTTGAAATGATTTAAATTATCAGATAGAAATGTATGTAACTAGAAATGCAGAGACTGAAGAATTTTTTCATAGGTTTACTAAAATAAAAGTTGAAGGAAAGCCTTATGAAGTACAAGCTGTTGATTATTTAAGTAATCCAGGAATTCTTACTATTCAATTAAAAGAATATTATCAAAATACTTTAGAAGATGAAGCAAGTCAAGAAGAAAAAACTGTAGATGTATGGAAAATTCCTGAAGAAACTCCTTCTGAAAATGCTCAAACAATTGAGTATGAAGTTCAAGGAGAGACTGTTGCATTGGTGAAAGAAGAAAGTGAAGATAATAGCTTAATACAAGGTCCTACATTAGTTTATCCTTATGATAGAGCAAGATTTTATCTTGAGGGAGAACATAATGGAGATTGAAAAATTAGTGATAATAAGAAAGTAAAAATCATAAATAAAAATAGCACAGAAATTATTTTAGAAATAATTACAAGCAGAAAAGGTAATTTTATATTAACTTATATTGATGGAAATGGTCATATTGAAGGCTTAACCATTGAAATTGGTTCATTATAGGAGGTGTATTTATGGTTAGAGATACAGTAATGACCGGTGGAATTCAATCATCATTTTTATCTTGTGATAAAGATGCTGAAACAATTTTAAAAAAATTATTTATTGAATGTCGACCACATAGCGATATTTTAAAAAGACTTTTAGTTATAAATATGCCTGATTGCTTAACTAATGAAACAAGTACTAAATATAAAGAGATAGTTGAAAACACTTCTTTAAGCAAGTTACGCAAAGAAGGATATATTAAATTATCTCCAAAAATAAGAATGCCAGAACATGAAGAAGTTAAATCCTATATTATTCTTTCTTTTGATAATTTCACAGTAAATGAAACTAATCCATTTTTTAGAGATTGTACCGTTACTTTTGATATAATTTGTCATACAGATTATTGAGAAATGGATAATTATCAAATAAGACCGCTTAAAATTGCTGGATATATTGATGGGATTTTAAATAAGGCTAGACTATCTGGTATTGGTACTTTTGATTTCTTAGGGGCAAGTGAATTAATTTTAGATGAAAATCTTAGTGGTTATACTTTAACTTATAGAGCTGTTCATGGCACTGATGATATTATTCCTTTAGAGGAAGAATAGTATGGATAACGATTTGATATTTCTTTCTGGAGTAGATATACCTTTTCCAGAAGCTCAAGTTGTTTTACATCAGCCAACCATTAAAGAAATTTCTTATATTGGGGAACAAGCTTTTTATACTGGAATAGAATTTTTAAGATTTTCAAAAAATAGTTTAAATGAAGAGGACAGAAATCGTTTAGAGAATTTAACAGATTTTGATATATTAATGTCAATAATGAAGGACAAAAGTGCCATCGTACAACAAAATAAAGCATGTATGGAAATGGTATTAAGTCTTATATTTCCTGACTATATTATTTCTTTAGATAAGTCTATTGTACTTACTAAAGGAAAAGAAAAATATGAAATTAATAGTAAAAATTTTCAAAACTTTCAAGATATTGTTTTTAAAATGTTTAGTTTAGAAAATGTGGGTTTTAATAAAAATTACAATCCAAGCGGGAAAATGGCTCAGTCTATTGCAAAAAAGATTAGACAGGGTATTGAAGAACGTAATAAACGAAAACAGCAAATGTCAGAATCTGAAAAGAAAATTGATATTTTTAGTCGTTATGTTTCAATTCTTGCAGTTGGGGAACATAAAGATTTAAATTCTTTAATGAATTATACAGTTTATCAGTTGTTTGATGAATTTAGGCGCTATGAGCTAAAGGCTTCATACGACCTCTATTTTGAAGCTAAAATGGCAGGAGCGCAAAATTTAACAGAACCTAAGAATTGAATGGAACGTCTTTCTTCAATGGAAGATGAAAATTAATTTTTAGAAAGAGGAACAAGGATTTAATAAAGTAATATTAAATATAAAATTTTAAAGAGGAGGAAAAACCTATGAAATTTGGTGTTCGTGAGATATGTGACGTAGTTTTTAAGGCAAAAACAGACGTTAAAATTGGTAACAAGGTTTTCAGAAGAGGCCAACCAGTTTTATATATCGATACAGCTAAAACATCAACACTTGAAGGTGCTGCTACAACAGTATATGCAACAGGTGGACGTGGTAATACTAGATTAATTGCATGGGAAGGTGAAAAAACTTTAACATTTACAGTTGAAGACGCATTACTTTCTCCTATTGGTTTTTCAGTTTTATCAGGTGCTGGACTTATTAAAGGAACAGATAATGATCAAGTTCATGTACATACAACATCTCAAGCTTATGTTGATAACGCTGGTAAAATTGATTTAGCAGATATTTTAGGAAATGATTCAATTGATGGAACAGCTCCAGTATTTGTATCTCTTGCTGAAGACGATGGATCTGTAACAGGAGAACTTTTATCAGGATTAACTGTCGCAGGAGATGGAAAATCTTTAACAGGAGCAACTGCTGCTTATTATGGCAAAGTTGTATTTGTTGATTATTATGTAGTTAAAACATCATCTAAAATTTCTGAAATTCAAATTGATGCTGAAAACTTCGCTGGATACTATTATGTTGAAGCTGCTACATTATTTAGAGACCAATCAACAGGTAAAGATATGCCTGCAGAAATTACTCTACCTAATGTTAAGATTCAATCTAACTTTACATTCTCAATGGCTTCTACTGGTGATCCATCTACATTTACATTTACAATGGATGCTTTCCCAGGATATACTTACTTTGATAGAACAAAGAAAGTGCTTTGCGTAATTCAAGTTATTGAAGAAACAGATGAATCAGAGGTTGTTAGAAAGAGTGTAATGCCTCACTTAGCAGGATTTGAAATTCCTGAATCTCTTGGATATGATCCAGAAGAAAATACAGGAAGTGATTCTACAGCTTTAAGTGGAGAAGTTTCAATTTAGTTTTTAAGAGGGGAGTAATCCCCTCTATTTTTTTTATTTAAAATTAGAAAGTGAGTTGGTAATTGATGGGGGCTTTAGGAGATTATATACATTTAAAAACTGAAAATTATTTGAAATATGGAACGACAAAAAAAGACCAGTTTGATGCTATATCAAGTTATCAAAATTTTAAGAAAAAACGTAGTTCTGCTATTAAGGAATTAAGCAATGAAACAATAGCTTTATTAAAACAAAGGTTATCAAAAGATAACACAATTCAAAATAATAAAGATAAACAAGAAAGTGAAAAAATTTTTCAAAAAATGGTAGATTTAATCTATGAAAAATTGGCAGAGCAATCTACTGCGGCGGTTTTAGGATGATATCAAGGGAATGCTAAAGTAGGTGGAGGTTGAGCTTATTCAGGTGATTATCAAAATTTAAAAAAGAAAGCTTTAACTAAAGAAAAATTATTGCAAAAGAAAAGCCTAGTAGAACGAATAAACAAATTATTGGATAAAATTCAAATTGATGGAATTAAAGGGCAAGCCTCTCAAGCAGATATAAAAGAAGTTAGTACTTTATATAAACGATTAGCTGGGAAAAAATCTGCTTTAGGAGAAATTCAAGAAGATATTGATAATTTTACTTATTATACTTGAATTTCAAATTTATCAGGAGCTTTTGGAGAAATGTTTGTTGCTGCTTGTGGAGATGCGATAGATAATAATGTAAATAATACAATTAATGAAATTTTGTCCAGAATAGTTGGACAAAAAACATCTGTAATTAGTTTTGATAAAAATTTGATTGCAAAAAATTTATCTAATTATATACATATGGATGAAACTGGAACAAAATATATTTTAGGAAGTTCTCCAGATAAAGTTGATGTTAGTATGGAATTAAATAAAGAAGATGTTTTAGCATCAGTTAAAAATTATGCTAATCCATCAAGAGTAGCATTACAGGGACAAGTATCTTTATTTCCTGCATTAATAAAATTAAGTGAAGAAGGAAATTATGGAAATCATTGATTAAATTGTCATGCAGGAAGAATTATTAAAAATGAAACTAGTAATATCGCAAATAATGTTCTTCAATTTGAAGTTGCTTATGAAGCATTAGTAGGAGGAAATCCTTTAAAAGAAGGAGCTAGTCAAGCAAATGTTTTTGTTGTTATGAATCGTACGACAGGAGATGTTATAGTTAAATCAACTAAAGAAATTTTATTTAAAGAATTAGAAAATATAAAAATTACTCCAAGTATTTTAAATATTAGATTAAAAAATACTTTTAATAAAACTTATCAAGATCGTATTGTTCATATTCTAATGCAATTGCATCAAAAAAATTTACAAGTTAGTTATAAAACTGGACTTTAAATAAAAATTTTAGTATAATATATTAAGGAGGAGATAAAAGGATGAGTAAAGTTACTTATACAAGTTTAAAATTAAAACCAAAAGAGGAAGTAAAGACTTTTGATTTTAATGGAGTTACTATTGAAGTAAAACAATATTTACCAATAGATGAAAAATATGATTTAATTTCTATCGCTTTGCAAAAAGCAAAAGAGGATAATATTTATAATGAATTAAAATTAGATATGTATTTTGATTTGTATTTAGTTTATTTATATACAAATATTACTTTTACAGATAAACAAAAAGAAGATGAAGCAAAACTTTATGATGCTTTACAAAGTAATGGATTTTTCGCAAAAATGATTGAAGTATTTAATGAAGAAGAATATGATGATTTAATTAAATACATAGAATTACAAAAACGTTTAGAAATGACTTATAATACTACTGCTGCAGGAGTAATTTATAATTTATTTAAAGAGTTACCTGCGCAAGCTGAAAACTTAAAAGAAATAATTGATAATTTTGATCCTCAAAAATATCAAGCAGTGGTTGATTTTGCAAAAGCTGCAAATGGTGGAAGAGAAATTGAATAAGGTCAATTTAAATTAATTTGGTATCCTTTATTATCATATTTTTATGATAATAAAGGATTTTTTTATTATGTAAAATAATATTATATAGATAGAGAGAAAAGGAGGTAGTAAGACTATGGCATCCGATAAAAGATTGGTATGAGAATTAGGTTTTGTTCCTGATAAAAATGGCTTAGATCAAGTTAAAAAGATGTTAACTGAGATCACCAATGCTGCGAAAGAGCCTGGCGCAGAAATGAATAAAGAATTACAATCTGCGGCAACTGCAGCAAGCCAGTTAAAAGGAATTTTACATAAAGCTTGGAATAGTGAACTTGGTCAGTTGAATTTAAATAAAATGAAAGATGCAATTAATTCAACTTATGGGTCTGTTGGACAGTTAAAAACCGCATTAACTCAATGCGGAGATGCAGGAACAAGAGCTTTTAATGGTTTTGCTAGCCAAGTCTTAAATACGAATTTACATATTAAGAAAAGTAGTAAGCTATTAAATGATATGGCAACTACTTTTTCAAATACTGTAAGATATGGTATTTCTTCAAGTGTTTTTAATAGAATGGCAAATGAAATATCTAGAGCTTATGATTTTTCAGTACAATTAGATAAATCGTTAAATGATATTCGTATTGTTACAGACAAATCTGCTAATGATATGGCAAAATTTGCAATTCAAGCCAATAGGGCGGCAAAAGCTATGGGAGCTTCAACAAGAGATTATACTGAAGCTTCATTAATTTATTTCCAACAAGGTTTATCAGATGAGGAAGTAAAGGCTAGAACTGATGTTACTATTAAAGCGGCAAATGTTACTGCGCAGGCGACCGCAGATGTTTCTGAACAATTAACTGCAGTATGGAATGGTTATAAAGTTAGTGCAGATGAAGCAGAGCTTTATATTGATAAGCTTGCAAAGGTTGCAGCAGAAACCGCCGCAGATTTGAATGAATTAAGTGTAGGTATGAGTAAAGTTGCATCAGCGGCTAATAATGCTGGTGTAGATATAGATCAGATGAATGCAATGCTTGCTACTGTAGTATCAGTAACAAGAGAAGCGCCAGAAACAATTGGTACTTCATTTAGGACATTGTTTGCAAGAATGGGTGATTTAAAGCTTGGTGGTTTAGACGAAGATGGAATTGGTCTTGGGAAAGTTTCTAGTCAATTAGATGCAATTGGTGTTAAAGTGCTTGATCAACAAGGTAATATGCGTAATATGGGAAATATTATTGAAGATCTTGCTGCAAAATGGCAAACTTTAACGCAAGCACAACAGCAAGCTGCTGCAGTTGCTATTGGTGGCAAGATGCAATATTCTCGTTTAATTGCATTAATGGATAACTGGGATATGTATACCAAAACACTAGAGACTTCTCGTAATGCAGCAGGTGAATTACAAAAAGAACAAGATATTTATATGCAAAGCACAGCAGCGCATTTACAAAAATTAAAAACTGAAGCAGAAAGAACTTATAATACACTTTTTGATATGGATGTGGTTAATGGATTTTCAGATTCATTAACTGGATTATTAGGAGTGTTTAATAATTTTCTTGAAGGCCTTGGTGGTGGAACTAATGCAGTTTTATTTTTTGGTTCTACTTTGGCAAATGTATTTAGTGAACAAATTGGTCGAGGAATTGAAACTCAAATTGAGAATATAGAAGCTTTTAAAGCGAATTTAGATGCTGCAAAAGTTAAAGAAGAATTGACTTCAACTATTTTGCAAGACTACGCTAAGCAAGGAGTAAAATTAGATAGTGATTCTGAACGTGTAAAAACTGAAGCTGATGTTGCTCAACGAATTTTAAATATCAAGAAAGCTTTAACAGATGAGGAATATGCACAATTAACAACAATGCAAAAACAAATGGGCCTTGATAAAGAGCGTATTACTCAGCTTGAAAATTATAAAAAAAATATAAAAGAAATATTTAATACTGAAAATATTAGTTTAAATACATTACAAAAAAAGAGCGTAGAATATAAAGCTCAAATAAAACAATTACAGCAACAAAGAACTGTAGGAGAAGAATTACTTAGTATATTATATGATGACTCTGGATCTTCAGAAAGTCGTTTTGATGAATTAACAAAAATTTTAACTCCAGAAGCAATTCAACAGCTTGGACTTACTAAAGATCAGGTCGATCTTATTATGAATACTGTTATTAGTGGGACAAAAGATGTTGAGGGGACTGCCAATATAGTTGGAAATACTATTCAACGAATTGACACAGAACTTGATCATCAGGTTGATACAGAACAAAAAATTAATCAAGCGATTGAAGCTCGACAAGCTGAAGAATCGGGAGAGCTTCAAAAAATTAAAGAAAGAAATGCTGCTCAAGAAGAATATTTAAATCAGATAGAACAACAAAAAACAAGACAGATAGCAATTCAAGAAAGTGTTAAATTAATTTCTTCTTTGGTTGCATCTATTACTGCGATTTCTGGAATTATAAAGACAATTAATGATGATTCTTTATCATTAGAAGATAAAATTAGTAGAATTGTTCCTGTTGCGATTGGGTTATTAACTACTGCAATTCCTATGATAATTTCTTTACCTAAAACTCTTGGAGCAATTTCTGTTGGTTTAGGTTTGGTAGAAAAAGGAACAATGGCAAATACACTTGCTACAGGCTCTTGAGGAGCTGCACTATGGACTGCTTTAGCTCCAATTTTACCAATTATTCTTGGAGTTGCGGCAGCGTTAGCATTGGTTACAGCTGCAGTTTACCTAGGAATAAAAGCTTGGAATGCCGACGCTGATGCCGCAAAAGCAGCAGGGGAAAATTTAAAGCTTGTTACAGAAAGTTATAATAAAGCAAAAGAAGCTGCAGATAATTTAAAACAATCAATTTCTAATTATAATGATGCTATTGGTGCTTTAAAAGATTTAAGAAAAGGGACAGAAGAATATACAAAGGCTTTAGAAAAAGCTAATGAAGAAGCTAAAAAATTAATTGAAACACATAATTTATATGATAATTATACTTATGAAGATGGTTTAATTAAAATTGATGAACAGGCGTTAAAAGATGCTCAAACAAGAGCAAACGCAGCGGCTAGTTCTTTTGAGAGACAAAAATATTTAGCTCAAGAACAATATAATCAAAAGCGTTTAACATCTAATACTACTAATACATCTCGTTCGGTGGGCCTAGCTTTAGACGGCCAGGGAATGTTAAGAGATGTTTTGACAAATATTTTAACTTATAATCCTGTAACGTTAGGAACTTCATTAAGTATGGCTGCAGCAAAAAATACAAAAGGATTATCTAATACTGACACGGAAAAAATCGTTGCAGCATTGCAAGCAGTAAAACAGCGTAATGAGTTAGATTATAGTAAAATAACTCAAAGCGGGGATGAATTTGCTAAATGAATTAAAGAAAAATTTTCAGATAATAATGATTTTCAAATTTTAGCAGATAGTATTGGAGAACAAGTTAGTGCCTTTAAATCTTTAGTTTCTGAAACCGAAGAGATGGTAGAGGCACAAAAAAGATATGCCAAAGAAATAAATTTAATAGATTTAAGAAATAAATATGGAGAGCATTTTTCTGAATCTCTTTCTAATCAAGGAGAAGTAGATCAGGTTTTAAATTTATTAAATAATGCAAAAAGTGAAGAACAATTTATAGAAAGAAAACGTGCTGATCGAGATGAAAATAATTTTTTAAAATGGTATCAAAATTGAAATGGAGAGGGTAGTAAAAATTTAGCTGATAATGCGGAACTTTGAAGTAAAGAATGAGGAAATAATAAAAATACTTTAGTTACAGATATTTTAGGCGACATTGGAATGTCTGAAAAAGAGATTCAAGAAAGATTAGGGTATTCTAAATTAGATAGTGATCAACAACTCGCTGAAGCATGGGCTAAATTAAATAATATAGATTTAAGTCAAGCTACTTTTGAAAAAGGAAAATATGTCGATACTCAAGGAAACGTACTGGTTGATGTAAGTTCAGCAGAAAAGCGAGGGACAGTTAGAAAAAATATTACTGAAACTGTTGGAATGGAATATAGAGATGCTCGAACAGATAGAATTGCTGAATCTTATAGAGAACAAAATGCTCAGCTATTAGATAATTTAATTGAGCAAGGAAAACAAGGCGGAGAAAAATTTGGAGCAGATTTTTCTCAATCAGCATTAAATTATTTAAGCGATCCGAATAAAGAAAAACTTGATTTATCTTCTTTAGTTGGAAAAATTGATCCAAATGAAGTAGAACAAATTTCTCAAATGGCTCCAGAAGATGTTGCAAAATTATTTGGTTTAAGTGACCAGGCATTAGAAGAATTTGGTGGAGAAAGCGCAGAAAAAGTAGGATTAAAAATTCAAGAGTCTATTAGAGATTTACCTTGAGATATTGACGCAGCTATTGAAAATGAATTCGCTAATATTCAAGATACTTTGCCTGAAGGCTTATCTAAAAAGAAACTTGAAGAGCAAAGTGAAGAAATTAAAAATTATGCGAGACATTTAATGGATATTGCAGACGGGGCAGAAGAGGCTGCAGATGGTAGTAATGATCTTGCAGATTCTTTAAAATATGATGCAAAATCAGCAATTTTAGTTGCTAATTCTATTATTCGTATGAATAGTGGAATTGATAAATTAGCGAAAAATCAAGAAAATTGAATTGATATTTTAAAGAAAAGTAATATTGAAAGTCAAGAATATTTTGATGCATTAACAGATATTAGAGATGCTTTTGGAGATTTATTGGATTTATCTGGAGATACGGAAAAATATTTAGATGGTGATTTTTTTGCAAAAAATGCAGATTTAATTAAACAAGCCGCAGAGGGTAGCGAAGAGGCTATTAATAATTTAAGACAGGCTGCTTCGGAAAAGGTTTTATTAGAAATTGCCATTGATAATGGATTAGTCGGAAACGAAGCTGAACAATTTAAAGATTGATTAGTAAACACATATTTAAAAGATTTACAAGCAGACATTCCAAATTTTCAAGTTGGAATGGATTTTGCTTTAAATGGATTAGATGAATCTGAACAAGATTTTATAAATAGATGTCAAGAAATTGTTAATGCTGCAAATATGACAGCAGATCAAGCAAAATCCTTCTTTGAAACGATGGGTTTTGAAACTGAATTTGAAACAGAACAAAAACCTGTAGAAAAAACTGGTCATGGAACTAGAACTGTAACAGAATTGAAACCTTCGATGGATGTAACAATGCCAGATGGATCAACAATGAAAGTGCCTAGCGGATGAGAAACAAAAACCTATCCTGGAGAACCATATAAATATGTTGATTATGTTGATGCCATTGCGATGACTACAGATGGTAATCATCCGAAAATTAAATCTTTTACTAAAAAGGCAACCAGTGTACAAAATAATTACTCTTCTAGAAATACTGGAGGAGGATCTCCAGGAGGAGGAAGCTCAAAATCAAGTGGAGGAGGAGGGTCTTCAAAAAAGGCTAAAAAATCCACTCCTTACGAAAAAGAAGCTGATAGATACCATGAAATAGATAGTCAAATTAAGCTTGTTACTAACGATTTACAAAAATTACAAAAAACTCAAGATAAAGCTTTTGGTACGGATTTAATAGAGAATTTAAATAAACAATATGCTTTATTAGCAAAGCAAGTGGAAAATTACAATAAAAAATTAGAAATTGCAAAGAAAGAATATGATGAATTACATGAAAGCTTATCTGCAGCTGGCGTTACTTTTGGTGAAGATGGTTTAATTAATAATTATGAAACTATTATTGCAGCAAAAGTTGCTGAATATAATGCTTTGCAAGAACAATATGATAAACTTTCTGAGGTAGAAAAAGAAAAATGGGATGAAGATGAAGTTTTAAGTAAAGCAAAGACCGCCATGGAAAAAGTCTTTACTGATATGGATCGTTCTGATACATTAAAAACTGATTTTATAAATGCTATTGAAGAAAATGCTAGAGATGCTTTAAAAGAGCAAATGGCTATAAATATTAAAAAGTTTAATCTTGAAATTCAAATCAGATTAGATATGCAAGAAGCAATTAAGAATTGAGATAAGTTTAAGCGAGATGTTATTGATGATTGAAACGAGATTTGAAAATCTAATACATTTAGTAAAGGTTTCTTTGATGAAAATGGAAATTGGCAAACAAATTTAAAACGTACGGCTCAAGAGGATTTAGATTTATTAAATAGTTATTTTTATAAAAATTATGAAAGTGTCGCAAATCCAGGCAACATGCTTCAAGGTTCTGGAGTAGTTGGAACTCAAATTACAAAATTAGCAGAATTACAAGAAGAAGTTAAAAAAGCATTTAATGGGCAAAAAGGCTTATTTGGAGAAAATCAATATATTGAAACTCAAACAGCTTTGGATAATTTAAAAGAATATAAAGAAAATGCGATAAATACAGCAACAGAAATTAAAGGTTTAATTGACAGTATTAAAGGCGCTTATTTAGGAGCTTTACAAGAGGCTACTGAAGAGTTTTCTGAACAAGTCGATTTACTTGAACGCGCAGGAAAATATATTGAGCATGATATGAAATTAATTAAATTAATTTATGGAGATAATCAATATAAATCTTTAAGTGAGTATTATGAAAAACAACATGAAAATAATTTACAACAATTAGATTTCCAAACAAAACAAAGAGATTTCTGAAAAGAACAAATGGATATGGCAAAAGAAAATTCTGATGAATGAGAGTATGCAAAAGAACAATGATTATCTGCAATAGATAGTGCAAATGCCGCATTAGAGCAAGCTGTCGAAACTGCAAAAGAAAAGTGAGAGAATGCTATTGATGAAGTATTTGAAAGATTAGATAGAAAATTTACAGATGGTCTTGGATTAGATTATATTAAAGAAGAATGGTCTTTAATTAATAAAAATTCAGATGAGTATTTAGATGCTATTAATTCAGCATATGGTATTCAAAAACTTCAAAATAAATATTTAGATGCTATTGATAAATCTACTGATGTAAATAATCAACGTAGACTAAATGAATTAATGAATTCTGAAGTAAATTATTTACAACAAATAGATAGATTAACTCAAACAGATTTAGAAAGAGCAGAATTAAAACTTCAAATTGCATTAAAACAAATGGAGCTTGAAGATGTCCAAAATAATAAAACTACAATGAGATTAAGAAGAGATTCTCAAGGTAATTACAGTTATCAATTTGTAGCTAATAATGATGAAATAGATAAAGCTAAAGAAGAATTAGATGAATTAAATAACAAATTATATAATTTTGATTTGAAGGCATATAGACAAAATCTCGATAAGGCGGCAAGTGCTTATGAAGAATTTATGCAAAAAATGGCTGAAGCTGCAAAAATTGTTAATGAAGAAGACCGTATCGCAAAAGAAACTCTTCTTAAAGAACAATATTATGAATATATTGGAATGCTTCAAGATGAAAATGAAAGATTTAGTACTAATTTAATTGAATCTGCAACAACAGAGCATGGAGAATTATATGAACAAGAAGCATTAGATTTTAAGAATATGACAGATCAAGAAATTGATGCTTTCATGAATGATCTTGTTCCACAATGAAAATCTGGAGTTCAAGATATGATGGATCAATGATCTGGTCCAGATGGCTTTAAAGAGTCAGTTGAAGCTGCTGTGGATGAATTGATGGAAAAAGACCAAGAATATAGAGATGATTTAGATAAAATTCAAGAAACTGCAGGAGTAGTTTTTGATGATATTAAGAATTTTGCGGATGATACTAGATTAAATGCATTAGAACCATTTATTCAAGCTAATGATGATATAATTAATAGATATGAAGAACAGGTTAATTATATTGTTAGTGATTTAATTCCTGCTTTGCAAGATTTACAATCTGAATATAGCGCTTTAATTGCGGAAATTAATGAGGCAAATAGATTACAAGGTCTTGAATCTGAGCAAGCTGCTAATGATGCTTCTGAATCAAGTAGACCAAATTCTCAATCAAATGATGCTAGTTTAGATAGAAATCCAGCTCCTGTTTGAGAAGATGAAGATTCAGGTGGCGGAAGAGGAAGTGCTCAATCATCAGGAGGAAATGGACAAATTGATATTGGAGATAGTGTTACATATACTGGAGGGCCATATTATGAAACCTCTTATGGAGAGGGAAAACATGGCACAAGAGGTCCTGGTAAATTAGTTAAAGTTACTGGAATTGCTAGTGGAAGACCTTATCCTATTCATGTTAAATCTAGTGATTCTGCATATGGATGATTAAGAGAAGACCAACTTACTGGCTATGATACTGGTGGTTACACAGGATCTTGAGGAGATAATGGAAGACTTGCAGTTCTTCATCAAAAAGAACTTGTTTTAAATGCTCAAGATACAAATAATTTCTTAAATGCTTTAGATATTATGAGAAATATTGTAAATAATATTGGTTCTGAAGCTTTTTCAAGATTGGCATCTTTAGGCGGAAACCGCATTGGAGACCCAGCATTCGCTGGAATTGAACAAAATGTAGTTATTAATGCAGATTTTCCTAATGCAACAGACCATAATGAAATTCAACAAGCATTTGATAATCTTATGAATATAGCTTCGCAAAGAGTTAATAGAAATAGAATATAAAATAATAGAGGGTGATTTATTCACCCTCTTTTTTGTTTTGGGTGATTTTTATTAAATTTTTTGATATAATTTTTATATAGAGTAGATTAAAGAGAAAAAAGGAGATGAATAAAAATTGGCCTACAATTATGAAAATAAATTGATTGAAACAATACAATATATGGTAGATCATGCGGTTGCCGCAGCTCCTTATGATAAAACTATTAAATGTACGATTTTATCATGTGATGATGAATCTATTGCTAAATATAAAGTTCGTTATCAAGATGCAATATTTTTTGCATATGGTTCATCTCCTGATGTTCATTTTACTCCAGGGTCAGAAGTTTATGTTTTAATTCCTGGAAATGATCAATCAAGAGATAAAACAATTATAGGCTCAACGGAAAAATTAGGAACAAATTATATTTCTGTTATAGGAAATGATATTTTATATGTTCCAATGGGAAATAATGCAGTTGAGAGAGAAAGCCAAACAATAGATAAATTTAAATTAAGCTCTTATAAAGAAGAGGAAAGAATTTTATATAGAACTTATTTTAATGAACAAGGTGAAAAAGTAATTGAAAATTATGGTGAATTAGATATTAATAATGATATTTTGAAAAAGAATTTAGTAGATGCACAACATATCCGTATAGGGGCTTCTTTTACAACTAATATAGAACAAAAACAACAGGGCGGAACTGGTCAATTTGGACTTGCAATTACTTTAAAATTTATTAAAAAGGATGGTTCCTTAGATGCTGGTGAATTAGATAGTAATTGTGTTTCTAGAAATTTTTATATTGTTGATATAAATGATTTAGCGAATAATCCATATTCTTTAACAGATTATTTACAAACAAAGGATTATGAAGCTGATGGAGAAAATTTTGTAGAAGTTGAAAAAATTAGTATTTTTAGTAGAAATTTTACTTATCAAGATCCAGAAAGTACTATTCAAGATATTTGTATACATAATTTTCAAATTATTCCTATTAAAAAAATAGATGCCGCTTCTCCAGGAGGCTCTTGGATGGTAATTACCGCGCCAATGGGAGCATATTTTGATGAAACCCATAAGGATAAAAGTAGTAAAACTTTAGAAACTACAATTTATGTTGGCGGTAAAATTGTAAATCCAAAATCTCAAAAAGTTAATTATTATTGATTTGTTGAAGATGTTAGAGTAAATCCTAATTGAGAAGATAAAGATTTTTATAAGAAAAATTATTGTGCTTATGGAGGAAATGGATGGAGATGTTTAAATCAATATAATATTATAAGCGCAGAAGGGGAAAATCAACCAGAAACAATAGATTGGATATCTGGAGAAAGTACCTTAACTATTAAAAAAGAAGATATTCTTTCTAGACAAATTCGATATAAATGTGTAGCTGTTTATAATGGAATAAATCTAAGTTATGAAACTTTAATTCATAATTATGATAGTCAATATATAGTAGAAGTTACTTCAAGAGCTGGAGAATTATTTTATTTTGATTCAGGCTTAACAGATTTAACTTGTGAAGTAAAAGAAGGAGAAACTATTATTACAAACAATTTAATATATGTTTGAGGATTAACAGATTATTTGGGGAATGAATTTTATATAGAAGGAACAACTCCGCAAGGAGGAGTAATTACAGATAATAAAATTGAAAATTTACCTATTTATGAAATTAAAAATTTTTCAACATATAGTTGTTCTGTATTTAAATTACAAGAAGATAATACTTATGCTTTTGTTGGAGTTGGTACAGTTACTCTTACTAATAGTATGGAACAAGGTGGGCAATATACTCTAGTAATTAAAAATGGTTCTCAAATATTTAAATATAATGAAAATGGTGTTGCTCCTAATGAGAACTTAGATGGGACACCTTTTGAAATTCAAGCTTTAAGTTTTATATTATATAATAGTTTAGGAAATGAAGTTGAGCATGATTATTTAAATGGTAATTATACATGATTTTTACCTCTTGATAAAACAATGTTAATTTTTGATGGAGAATATTCTGAAGAAGACATTATTATTGATGAGGATGGAAATCGTTGAGCTAAATGAAAAGGACATGAAACTTTATCATATAAAATTGCTTCACAGTATAATTATAATTATACAAATAATACAATTCGTTTAGAGGTTGGTTATCAAGGAGCTGTATTTATAACAAATACAGATTTTGTATTCACTAAAGAGGGCGAAGATGGAACAAATGGGACAGATTATTATTGTCGTATTGTTCCAAAAGATTGAGGAACTAAAAAAATAACATCTCCTTTATTGGTAATTAGAAATAATAACTCTGAAGATTTAAAATTTTATTCTAATGGAGAATATTTAGAAGGATATACTTTAAATGAATTTTTAAAAACTGAAGTTTGAGAAAATGGAAACAAAGTTCCAGATGGAAGCTTTACTTTTGATTGAGATATTGCGAAAAATAGTTATGAAAAAGATGAAAACAATAATATTATAAAAGATAAGTCTTATATTGGCTATGAAGAAATTCTTGGAATAAAAACTTGAGTTAGATTAGATAATAATACTCCTCAAACAACCACAGGAGATAAAAAATATATTTTAGAAGAACCTTCTCCTGCATTAAATATAAAAAGTTCAATAAAATATCAGGATATGAATTTATATGCTACATACCCTCTAAATTGAGGTATTGCTTATGGAAATGGACATAATTATATTTTTAATATATCTAATGGTTTTAGATATGTTACCTATGGCGCTGATGGAACTAGACCACAATATAATACTGATCCATTTGAAATAAATGTAAAAAATGGAGCAATGGATATTACTAATAATTTAACATTTGATTGAAATGCATATGGATATTTATATGTGACAAAGAAAAATGAAGATGGGACAGAAAGTAAATATTGAGAAAAACAAGAACCATTTAGAATTACTTATTTTAGAGATGATGAGGGACATATTATTGATAAATATAAAATTAAAGTCATACCACCAGACATATATAATGGCCATTGTGTAAATTATATTATTCAATGTAAAATTAAAGAAGGAAATAATCAAATTGCTATTTTACAAATTCCAGTCCATCTAATGTTAAATAGATATGGACATGCCGCATTAAATAATTGAGATGGAAATAGTGTTTCTATTGATGCAGATGGATGTGGTGCGATTTTAGCCCCACAAATTGGAGCTGGTAGAAAAGATCCTGAAACAAATACTTTTACAGGATTACTAATGCGGAACTGTAAAAGAAGCAGGGCATCAAAATTACTATACTGGATTGCATGGATACAGTCAAGGAGAAAGAACTATTTTCTTAAACGCTGATAATGGAAGTGCTATTTTTGGTAAACGAGGACCAGGACAAATAATTCTTGATCCTAGTAGTAATGAAGCTTTATTATATAGTTCTAGCTTTTGAAAAAGTTATAAGGAAAATGGTTTACCAAATACTACTTATGTTTATAGCAATAAAAAATATAATAATCAAAATGATTGAGGAATGCTTATTGATTTAACTGCGCCAAGAATTGTATATGGAAATGGAAAATTTTTAATAGATAATGATGGTAAATTATCTGCTGAAGGAGTCTATTTAAAAGGAGAAATTCATGCTACAAGTGGAGCTATAGGAGATTGAAAAATTGGAGATGGATTAGAGAATAGCGAAGGAAATGTTTATTTAACTCCAACGGAATTTAAATTTAAGGATAATTTTAAAGTAGATGCAAATGGTAATTTATTTGCTAATAATGCAGATCTTACTGGTAGAGTAGTCGCAACTTCTGGTTATATTGGAGGTTGACTTGTTCATGGAGAATATAATCCTCGTTACGATGCATGAAGTGGATCAATTTCCTCTGGTCCAGTTTCATTAAGTGCTGGAGTTTCAGATAGCAGCGGAGGAATATATGGTTCAATTTCTGCACCAAGAATTGAAATTGTAGAGGATGATTTTAGTTATATACCTAATGCAGACTGTTTAGGAATGTTTGAAGGAAATAATAAAGAAAATGTTTTAGGAATTTTTAGTGAGGATCATTCTATTGTTCTAGAAACTAATAGATCGGGGACAAAAAATATTCGATTAACATCTGGAGGACGGAGATGTATATATTGAGGCAGTAAGAGGAGTGGTTCAAGTAAATAGTGATTTAAATATAGGAAGTAGTGGAATGAATTATGGAATTTATTTAAATGGAAAAGATTTAAATCTTTATGCAAAATTTAAATAGAATAGGAGCTAATTATGGCAAGTATAAGTGGAGAAAAAATATTTGTAGGAAAAAATGTTGTTGTTTTAAAACTATCTCATTGACAAAGATATTATGAAAACACAGTTCGAGTAGCTCTTAGACGCGCTAGTGCTAGTTCTGACGATATGTTAATATGAGATCTTGTTCATTGAGAAAGTCATTATATTTATGTTCGTTTTACAGGATTAAATCCAGAAACTTCTTATGTTGCTAATTTTGGATGCCAATATGAAGATGAAGGACCAGATGAAGAGATTATAACAGAGTGAGATTGAATTGGTTCAACTGGATTTACAACAAAATCAAAAAATAATCCTCCAGAACCTTTTTATTGGACTTCGGAAATTGAATCAGATTTAATATTTAATATTTCAGCAAGTGAATGAAATAGCTTTAAGACAACTTTAAGAGAAGAAGTTACTTATGTGCGGATTTTCACCTTTATATACCAATAGAGAATTATCTGTTAGTAGTGGAGATTTTTTAACAGCAAGTTTATGAAATAAAATTGCTAAGATGTTTCATGAACAATTAGGGATGTCAAATAATGACGCTCCATATGTAGAAGCAGATGTAGATGATGTTAAAGCTTTATATTTTACTCGTGTAGAAAGTGCTTTAAACGCATGCATTAGTACTTATCAAGAAGGTTCTTTGCCAGGAGCGCTTTGAGAAACTTCAGATTATAGAACCGGTAGAACTTTTGATGCAGATGATATAGAAGAATAAAAGAGGGAAAAAATATGATACTAAACAATTTTAAACAACAAATATTTAAGGTAATAAACAATTCAAATTTATCTATTGAAGTTGTTTATTATGTTTTTAAAGATATTTTTATTGAAATAGAAAAATTATATTTTTCAGAACTTCAAAAAGAACAAAAAGAGGCTAATAAAGAAAAAGAGGATGAAATAGAGCCAGATAATAAATAACCTGGCTCTTAAAAATAATCGGCCAAAATACATTTATTTATTTTAATTATTTTTAACATAGAATTAGAAAAATAAGTGGAGGTGTAGACTTTGGGTGATTTGCTAAAAAATTATTCAATTCAAGAAATTTTAGTTTTTTTAATAGCTATTGCGGTAGCTTTTAAAACGGTAGCTAGTTTTTGAGATTGAGCAAAAGCATGATTAAAGGAAAAATTTGGGAAACAAGATCCTGCTGAAGATATAGAAATTAAAATTAATCAATTATTTAAAATTCAAGAAAGACAAGATGCTGAAATGGAAAAAATACTTACTGCACTTGAATTAGTTCTTGAATCAGATCGTAATAATATTAAATCTTGAATTGTTGAAAAACATCATCATTTCTGTTATGAAGTTAAAGCAATTGATTATTTTAGTTTAGAATCAATTGAAAGAAAATATGAACATTATAAAAAAGAAGATGGTAATAGTTATGTTACAGCTTTAATGGAAGAGCTAAAAGCATTACCAAAAATAGAAAATGAAAATATTATGCGTACACAGGCATTATATGAAAATGATCTTAAAAAGGTTGATAATAAATAAAAAGAAGAAAAAGGAGAGTGAGGGCTAAATGGCGGTTTTAAATAATATTTATCCTCCAACTTTACCAACGTATAGTGAGCCCTTTATTATTGGATCTGAGGGCTTAGATTCAGATAAAATTTGTAAAATATATTTTTCTTTATCTAAATATAATGCTAAAGCGGAAATTGCTGATTATGTTCAAGTTACGGTATTTAAACAAAATACAAATTTATCTGCTTTAACAACATCTTTATATCCTTGCGATATAATGTTAACAAGATTAAGTTTAGATAAGGATATTAAAACTGATAATAAATATTATATAAGAATTTTTCCTTCAGATATACAAGATGGATTTCAAATAAATACTTATTATAAAGTTCAAATAAGATTTATAAAAAATAATATTGTTTGTCCTGTTACTTTAGGAGAAGAAGGAAAACCAAATACTCAAAAGCAATCTATCAGTACATGAATAGTGCAAAATTTAAATAATTTTTCAGAATGGTCAACAGTATGCTTAACTCGAGGAATTTTATATCCGCATTTAGTTATTAATAATTTAGATTCTTCTGAAGATGAAGAAGTCCAATGAAAAACTAGCAATGTTGATATTGTAGGAAAATTATATTTTGGAAGTGGAGAAGCTTATCCTGTAGTAGTTCCAGATGAAGAAGTTCCAATAGGAGATAATTATTCTTCTTATTGGTCAAATTATATAAATACTAAAGAAACTGATTGTTTACAAAGATATGATATACAACTATTTGATGGAGCAGAAAATTTATTATATGACTCTGGAGAATTATATACCAATCCATATTCTGGAATAAATGAAATAAATCATACTATTAAAAGAATTTTCAAAGATGGCGAACATTATGTAATAAAAATTGATTATACTACAAAAATAGGATATAATTCATCTGAATCTTATAAAATTCTTATGGTTGATGAAGGAACTGAAAAATTAAATATCAATTTTACTTCTGAAGAAGATGCTATTAGAGGAAGAATAAAATTAAATATTGCAAGTATTGTTTCAGATCCTTTTAATGGTAATCTTATTATTCGTAGATCTTGTGGAGATACTAATTTTACAGAATGAGAGGATATAGCAAATGTATCGATTAGAAATCAAGTATTAAATTATACTTGATACGATTATACTGTCCAATCTGGAAAATGATATAAATATGGAGTCCAATCAAAAAATGGAGATAATCGTGGAGTTTTAAATATTTATCCAAAAGAATTAATGATAGAATTTGAGGACATATTTTTAAATGCGGAAGAAAAGGAAATTTGTATTAGATATAATCCACAAATTTCTTCTTTTCAACATGTTGTGTCTGAAAATAAAGTAGATACAATTGGTAGTAAATATCCATTTATTAAAAGAAATGGAAATACAGACTATAAACAATTTACAATAAGTGGTACAATTACGCGTTTTATGGATAATTATGATATAAGTGATAATATTTATGATTCTCAGGCAGAATTAGTTTTTTCAAAAGAAATTGAACCTAATCATTTAGAAATAGAAAATTCATTATTTACTTCAAAAGAAGATACTTATGATAGAGATGTCTTAACATTATATAATCAAAGAATGCAAAATAATAATTCAGACACTTTTGACAAAGTTATTTATGAGAAAGATTTTCGAGATAAAATTATAGAATTTTTATATAAAAATAATGTAAAATTATATCGTAGTGCAACTGAAGGAAATATTTTAGTTAAATTAATGAATATTTCTTTAACACCAAATCAAATATTGGGACGAAATATCTGAAATTTTTCTGCGACAGCATATGAAATAGATGAATGCTCTATTGAAAATTATGATTTTTATGGTATCCAAAAAATAGGAACAATGGCTATTCTTTATGAATATTTAAATAATTATGTAGGACGCTTAAATGAAACAATTCCTGCAGAAAAAAATGTTATTAATATTTTAGAAGATAATTATCAAAAATATTGTAAACAAAATTTTGTTGCTTCTATTGATAAATTAGTATATTTAAAATTAGAATTTCAGGATAAACCTTATTTAATAAAAGTTAATTCTGGAACGCCTGAAGTTGCAAGCTCAGGAGAAGAAGGAGAATATGTTGGATATTTAGCAACAATAGGAAATGACAATAATATTAATACAATTGTAGTTGGACCAGAAGGTATTTACGAATTAAAAAATGAAGAAATAAAAATTACAAATATTACTTTTCCAGTAGATACTAATGTGACAATTGATTATGAGTTAGTTTTATCACAAGAAATTGATAGTAAAAAGTCCGTTTCTACTATTTCTTATAAAAAGAAAGTTGGTCAAATAATTAATATTTTTGAACCTCAAATAGATTTAGTTCAAGATATTACAAGACATCACACTCAAATGCATACAACATGATACAAACAATTAATTTCAATTAATGGAATGAGAATTGAGGGGGATGAAGGAATTGTTTTCTATGTAAAAGAAGCTGATGAAACAGATTTTCAAAGACATGTTTTAGGAGTTACTGAATCATTAGATTTTTATGATCCAGAATCAGTTATTATAAATATTTATTTCTACGGAAAACACTTTTATGAATTAAAAGATTATGATGATGCAAAATTAACTATTCCTTATAATAAATTTATTGAAGACAATAATCATGAAAGTTATTCAAGTATTGAAAATATTAATAATCCACAATATAATCATGTTTATACTGTAGCAGGTCAACGATATATTTATCATGATAATATTTGATATGAAATAAATAATAATAATGATATACAATGCCCGGTCGCCGCTTTAGTAGATTACTATTGCGAGGAAGTGTGAGGGCATTATGCAGTTTAATTATCCTTATTTGTCAGATAGTGATTTTTTAAAGAAAATGGATAGACTTCATTTAACTGAACAATATGTAAAAATCACTATCTTAGACTGACAAGAAAATCCTGTTCAAGATATACAAGGAATTATTACTGGCGGAAATATTAATTTAGACCGGAAAATCCGCAGTAAGAAGAACTTGTTCTTTAAATATTTTTATTAGTGATCAAGAATTAGGAGGAATTACTTCACTTGATAATTTAATTTCTTTAAATAAAAAAGTCCAAATTTTAATTGGACTAAAAAATATGACTGAAGATTATATTGATTATCCTATTATATGATATCCTCAAGGTATATTTGTTACTAGTGCAATAAGTTCTACTCATAGTACAGGAGGAACAAATTTACAGGCAACTTTTAAAGATAAAATGTGCTTATTAAATGGAGAAATGGGTGGTATTATTCAGTCTTCTGTACAATTAGATCAATACGATACTATTGATGAAAATGGAAATTGAATTACTAAAAAAGTTCCTATTGTTCAAATTATTACTGAATTAGTTAATCATTTAGGTGGAGAAAATTTAGATAAAATTTTTGTAGAAGATTTAGATAATAGAGTTAAGATGGTAATGAAATGATTAGGAAATCAGCCTATTTATACAGGAGTTAATGAAAATAACTCTGTTCTTACAACAAATTATAATGAAGCTAAAAAAAATGAAAGAATAGTTACAACTCATCAATATCAAGATGATGTTGGATTTATATATACAGACTTTGTTTATACAGATGATTTAGTTGCAGATGCTGGATCAAGTATTTGCACACAATTAGATAAAATTAAAAATTATTTAGGTAATTTTGAATATTTTTATGATATATATGGAAATTTTCATTTTCAAGAAATTAAAAATTATTTAAATAATACTGAAACAAAAATAGTTATTGATAATATAAATACAAATAATTATAGTTTAGATTTATCTCATAATAAAGCAGTTTATACTTTTGAAGATAGTGTATTAATATCTTCTTTTCAAAATAACCCAAATTATCAAAATATTAAAAATGATTTTTTAGTTTGAGGTATTAAAAAGAATGCTAATGGAAATGATGTTCCTATTAGATATCATTTAGCCATTGATTCTAAACCAAAAATTCAAGGATATGGGGAACATAATGGGAAAAATGAAACTCCTTATTATGGGAGACATTCTGGATTATTTTTCTATGAAGATCCCGATGATAAAATAACAAAAGTAAAAAAACCAATTTATTTTGCAACAGAAGTAGAATTATTATCTATACAAGGAGCGGAAGGAAATTTTTATATTGCTAAAGATACTGGACATATATATACTTGAAAAGATGGAGAAATGAAATTAGTTGAAAATTCTCCTTTAACAACAATTTTTGCTTGAGATTGAAGAACAGAATTATATCTTCAAGGGGTTGAAGCAGAACCTACGGCAACATGAACAAATTCTTATTATGCAGAGCTTTTAAATGAATGACCTAAAATTTATGATATTGAAAATGGAAATTTTTATCAAGATTATATTGATAGACCAGAAGATTTAGAGTATTTTTTAGATTTTATAGATGTTGGAGCTGCAATTAATGAATTAAATATTACTAATATTGGTCGTCGTAGCCAAGTTGTAAATGATAATAATATAAATTGTATATTTGAACCAGATGTGGCAAGTTATGATTATATATTAATAGAAACTGGACAACCAGATACAGATATCCGTAGAAATGAGGCTATAGCAAAAGGACAAAAATTTTTACAGGTTGAACCTTCTGTTTATAGTTTATTAGCTACTGGTGGAAATTTAAATTCTGCCTATGTAAAAATAAGAGAATTATTATATGAATATACAAATTATAATGAGGGAATTACAATTCAATCAATTCCAATTTTTTATTTAGAACCTAATACTCGTATAACAGTGAATGATTTAGAAAGTGATATATATGGAGATTATATTATTTCTACTATTTCAATTCCTTTAGCTATTAATGGAAACATGTCTATTTCAGCTACCAGAGCATTAGAAAGATTTTAAAGAAAGGAGAATAATATGGCTTATAATTTTAGTCAATTTTTAGGTGTTAATGATGGAAGTCATGAATATGTAACAAATATAAATTATACACAAAGTTATATAGAACATGAAGATAGTACAAAAGATCCTATTTTATTGTGTCAAATAGGTAGCGCAATTTCAGATGTTCAAAAATGTTATTATTTAAAATTTAAAATTCAAAAAATGCCTGATAGAGAAGAGCAAGGAATTATTATTTCTGGAATTCAAAGTATTACAATTAAATTAGCTCATCAGAATCCATTAGATGAAGATCGACAAATTTTAAAAACAATTACTATTCCTGCAGGACCATCAACAGAATATGCTGATTTTGAATTAGTCATAAGTCCAGATGAAATTTATGATCGTATTGATTTTCTTTTAAACAGGGTGGCTGGATGAGATAAAAGAATTGTTACTTTACAAGTGATAAAACTTGCGGAAATTAATAATGTTATAGGTTGACTCGGAAATATAAATAAATTAAAACAAATAGGTGTTCAAGGTCCTATTGGTTTAAAAATGTGCATTGATGGAGAAGGAATTCAAATTGGACGTTCTGGAATATATGAAGTTAATCATGGATATTCAATTTCTTTTTTAGGATTTATTTATTACCAAGAGACACAAAATGAAACTTTAAAACCTTTTATTTTAGATTATCAATATTAGAAAGGAGGCAGACAAATGGAATATAATAGTTTTTATGGAGGAAGAAGAGGTATTTCTTTTACAATTACTGCCTCTTTTGAAAGTATTACAGATATGAATGCGGCTTTTGCTCAAGGAGTAAATTATAAAACTGTTGCTTATGGAGAATATGTTATTATCGATACTCCAAATAAAAATGACGCAGATAATGGAAAGATTTATTGTAGAGAATTAGATGGGGCTAAATATATAGGACAAATTGTTGGTCCTTCAGGTAAAGCTCCTCATTTAATATTAGATCATTATGATGATATAGATGATAAAACTATTCATACAGGAGACCATAAAGCAACAGGTACTTATACTGTTGATGGTGATGATCTACTTCCAGGAAAATATATAGATGAAAATCAAAATATTCAATTTAATAATGATATTCAATATATTTATTGTTCAATTAGAGATGCTAATGGAGTAGAAACCACTGCGTGGATAGGATTTAAAATTCCTTATATGGTTATAGATATTACTGCAGAGGACGAATCTCCTTATGTAGGGGCTTCTGCTGAACGTATCTGACACGAAGGTACAGAAGGTCAATCTGATTATATTGATTATAGCGATAAATATTTTTATGAAAAATGAAAATTTAAAATTCCTCATGGAATTAAAGGAGATGCTTTTAAAAATTTAAGAACATATCTTGCAGATGGAGGAGAGGTTCTTCCAACTGGTATTTCTGGACAAACTGTAACGCTAGAAGAAGATAAAGAATATCTAATTTATACTGCTTATAATTATGATCAAACTGGTACTCCTATTGGAGTAGATTATTATCTTGGAGATTATAATATGATTAGCAATATTGATATGGATGAAGAAGGAACCATCACAGTTTCTTATACTAATCAAGATGATACTACTTTTAGTAATGCAGTTAAATGGATTGATCATATCGTTATAAACGGAGAAGACCAAGGAGAAGAAGGAAAAATTGTTGTATATTATAATAATGGAGAATCTGTAAATTGAGAATTTAATTGAGTAAATAATGTTGCTATGGCTAATGACGGGACTTTAACTTTTTATGATGAAAATGATAATGTTGTTGTCTCTTATCCAAAAGCAATAAAATGGGTTACTAATGTAACTGGTGCGGCAGGTTATTTAAAAATCACTTTTAATAATGGAGATAGTCCTTATTATAGTTATACAGGTTCTATGAATGCAACAGGAGCGTTAGTCGCTGAGGAACCTCAACAAGGAGATCCTGAACCAGATCCAGTTTTTGCTGAAGGAAGCCCTTGGTTTATAGAAGAAGATGGCCCTGATGAAGAAAGCAATCCTTAATAGGAGGAGATAAAAATGGCTAATACTAAAAATTTATACCAAGATCAAGTCATTGGACCTTTTTCTGCAGGAGAAGATATTATGGCAAAAATAAAAGCTCAAGCTTCTACAGAAGGTAATTTTAATACTAATTGTTATGTTTGGCATTTAGGAATAAAATCTGATATAAATGCAATATTTAATATAAAATTAAATGATAATACAACATCAGTAATACCAATTAAAATTGGTTCAACTGGTATTTATGAAATAGGAAATACAAAAGTAGTATCTATTATTCCACAGCAAAACGTAGATGATGAAACAATTATAGATTTTGTTTTACAAGCATAAAAATAAACCCTAGAGAAATTAATCTCTAGGGTTCTTTTTTTATTCAAAATTTATTTCATTAGCACTTGATAATGTATAAGCATATCCAATACAAATAGCATCTGCTTCATCATCATTAACAATTTTATTAAATTTATTTTTAACAAATTCAATATCTTTTTGTTTTAATGTTTCTCTAGTGATACCACGACCGCGTTTTAATCCCGCATTGTGAACGCCATGAATTTGGATATACAAAATTAAATTTTATATGATAAGGATGAAGTAATAAAGCAATAGAAGCTTGTATTCACATTAATGCTTTATGTGTTTTTTGATTTCCTACTCCATAACCACCAGTAGGTTGAACTTCTTCAGCAATTACTTCATGAATATTATATTTTTTTAAAATTTCTTCATCTAATTCTTTCGTTATTTTTATTATTCTTTCAATTAAGTCAGAAGATGTCGCAGTAATACATCCAGATGCGATTAAATTATTTTTATCATAAATTGCTCAACCACTACTTTTTGTGCTTAAATCTAAAGCTAAAATCATTTATCTCTCTCCTTCTAACTTTATTCTATCAAAAATTTTTTTAGAAGGCAAAAAAATAAAAGGACTTAATATAAAATTAAATCCTTTTAAATACTTTCATTATCTTCTTTTGTTTCAATTGGAACAACTTTAACAAAAGGTTTATTATATTTATTTCTTCCAAGTAGAATTTCTAATCTAGTTTCAGATACCATTCACCTTTGTCCGCGTTTAGGGATAGACTGTAATTCACCATCTTTTAATCTTAATTTTTCATATGTGTCTAATGCTTCTACTAAAACCTGAGAAATATTCCTAAATTCTTTTTTAATATAAACTGGATTTCCTAAGAGTTCAAGCCATTTTTCTTTTGCTTTATTATCATAAGGTGGACATTTTGGAATTTTTAAAATTTTATTTATATCAAAATTCATATCAAGAGGAACTATATACCCATTAACCCCATCTTTAATTAGTTCCATACAACCATCTACTGCAGTAACGATGCAAGGGACTTGGCATTGTAAAGCTTCTAATACTGTATAAGGACACCCTTCCGCATTCGATAATAAAACGCAATAGTCAGATCTTCTTAGCTCATCTCAAATATCAAATGTTTGTTTATGAAAAATAATTTGTTGAATAGAATTGTCTGTTGGCCCATTTGTATAAATATCTCATTGGAAATCTATGTTCACCGCATTCATCATATATGCCATACGCTTCATGCGGTCTCAGCCCTTTTGACTATCAATTCTAGTACAACTAATTAATCTTAATTTTTTTGGCGGAAGTTCTTTTAATATATTTAAAATAGTTATAGGATTATCTCCAAGAACTTCATGACTTTTTTTGCCTACATGTTCTGCGCAAGCTATTACTTCATTAGTTTTATTAAATTTATGATATTGTTCATAAAGAACTCCGCGATCTAGTAATCATTTATAATCAGCATGACGCATTTCAAGATATCTTCCGTCTCTTGAGATAAAATTATCTGGAACTTGGCCTCATACTGAATTCCTTAAGAAAATATCGCAAGTATATGTTTCTTTTGGGTTATAAACTTGAGTTTTAACTAATCTTTGTAAACGCTCTAATTGCAAGGGATCTCCAGAGCTATAAAAAACAGTAATATCATAATAATGTCTTAATTCATAACATCAGTTATATAAAAAAGTTTCAACTCCACCTATTTGGCAAATGTGGCATTGATAAACATATATTGTTTTTTGTTTTTGTTCCATTATGCCTCCTAACCCCAAGAACCAAACATATTATGTCTAGTATATTCTGTTCCATCTTGGTTGTCATTATATGTAAAAATTTTTCTTGGATAAACAATAATTTGAGGAGATTCTTGATAAATATTTTTATCTCTATCAATATATTTTCCAATAGCAGTTCCTAGTAACATTGTATTTGTTTCATATTCATACCAATTATCTTTAACTTCAAAAGTTTTATTATCATAAAGGGATAGTAATTCTTTAATAAATTTATTATTTTTAGTCGAGCCCATAACTGCGGCAACTGGATAATGAGGACTTTCAAATCCAGTAAAACATTCATGAACTAAAAATCTATCTAAAGGTTTAAATACTGTGACATCAGTATCCATATAAATTCCGCCATAAGTATATAACCCTCAAAGTCTGGCTACGTCTGAAACAAAAGCTCATTTTTTATTTTCATAAGCTTCTTTTGCGAATTTGTTATTGTTAATATCAAAATTATCTTCATTTATTTCTATATATTCTCAATCTGGCATCTGCTCTTTTCAAGTTTTCATACAGGCTTGCACATTTTCAGGTTTGTCTTTTCCGCCAAATCAACAATATATAATCCTTTTTGGAATTTTATTTTCTGTCTCCAATTTAACCGCTCCTCTCTATTTATAATTATAATATAAAATTTATTCTTTGTCAAAAAATAATAAAAAAAATAAAGATGTTATTTAACATCTTTATTTCTAAATTCATTATAAATATCATATCTTTTCATTAAACTTTGTTGTTCTTCTTTTGTTATATTTTCCATTAATTTATCATAAAATCCACAATTTTGAAATTCAACGCATCCTCCATGGCGAACACACTGCGGAACGCAAGCCCAGTAAATATCTTCATCATATTCTTTTATTTTTAATAATAAATCTTTTCAGTAGGCTCTTGTAATAGGGTCTGCGCAAGTGCATAAACGTCTTAAAGAAATATTAATTAATCCTTGGATATTAGCATCCATTTCCATTGGAACAACATCCATTTGACTGCGTTGAGATCTATCAACCCCAGTTCTATCTGTTCTTGAGGTTCCTACAAATTTTTCTACCCCCTCATGATGTCTTGCAAAGTGAGTAGATATAGCATAAGGAATTTCTTCCCATTTCCAACTAATTAATGAACGTCTAATAGGACTATGTTCTGCTAATAATAGTTTTCTTTTTCATATAGAAGATGGCTCTTTATCTCCAGCTTCTTTTCTAATTGTGGTCATACATGCGGATTTTATTGCTTGCCAATCAACATAAAAATTAGTTATATTTACATTAGTATTATTCATTTTTATTCTCCTTCAATAGGAAATTTCTTAGTTAATTCAAGAACTTTATCAATATATTCACTTGCGGAATTTGGAGATTTTAATGCATTATGAATAATTTCCGCTACTTGAATAAAATCTTCTTCTTTAAATCCTCTTGTTGTCATTGCGGGACTACCTATGCGGATTCCGCTTGCTTTAACAGGACTTAAAGTCTCATTTGGAATAGTATTTTTATTTACTGTAATATGAATGCTATCCAAAATTTTTTCTGCTTCTGCACCAGTTAAATTAAATGAATTGTAAACATCTAATAAAATTAAATGGTTATCAGTTCCATTACTAATAATTTTATCTCCAAGTTCTTTAAATTTATCAGCCATAGCTTGAATATTTTTTAAAACTTGTTCCTGATAAATTTTAAATTCAGGTTGTAGAGCTTCATAAAAACATTGTGCTTTTGCGGCAATTATATGTTCTAGCGGACCGCCTTGAATACCAGGAAAAACAGTTTTATTTATTTTTTTCATAACTTCTTCAATATTAGTTAATATAATTCCACCTCTTGGACCTCTTAATGTTTTATGTGTTGTAGAAGTAACTACATCAGCATAATCACAAGGATTTTGATGTAATCCTGCGGCAACTAGTCCAGCAATATGAGCCATGTCTACCATTAGGTAGGCATTAACTTCATCAGCTATCTCTTTAAATATTTTAAAATCAATAGCTCTTGAGTATGCGGAAGCTCCCGCTATAATCATCTTTGGCTTGGTCTTGACCGCAATATCGCGGATTTCCGCATAATTAATGAAACCATTTTCATTAACATCATAACTAACAATATTATAGTCTTGCCCACTAAAACTCATTTTATGGCCATGAGTTAAATGTCCTCCAGAATTTAAATTCATACCTAGCACAGTATCTCCAGGCTGAAGTAGCGCTCTATATACCGCCATATTTGCAGAGCTTCCACAATGAGGTTGTACATTAGCATATTTGCAATTAAATAATTGGCAAGCATAGTCAATAGCAAGCTGTTCCATTTCATCAATATACTCGCAACCGCCATAATATCTTTTTCCAGGATAGCCTTCAGCATATTTATTAGTAAAAATACTTCCTTGTAATTGGCGAACTGCTTTTGATGCATAATTTTCACTTGCAATTAATTCTATATTCTCTTGTTGCCTTTTTTCTTCTTTCTTTAAAATTTGAAAAATTTTATTATCTATATTATTTTCCTGTACTTCCAAAGCCTCCAGCTCCTCTTTCAGTTTTATCTAATTCTTCAACCATATTAAATTGCATTGGAATATAAGAATGTAAAATTCCTTGAGCAATTCTTTCTCCTGCTAATATATCTTTATCATTATCTGTATCATTGTGTAGAGCTACTTTAATTTCTCCGCGATAATCAGAATCTACTACACCAACACAATTTGCAGGTCTTAATCCTTGTTTTGTTGCAAGACCGCTTCTTGGATATATTCCTAAAAAAGTCCCCTTTGGTAACGCCATACTTAATCCTGTTCCGATTAGAATCGTTCTATGTGCGGGTATACGAATTGGGCCATCTGTTGCTGCATACAAATCATATCCTGCAGCATCCTCACTTCCGCGAGTTGGAATTTTTGCAAACTCATTAAGCAATTTTATATTAATTGTTGATTCCATTAATCTTCCTCCTTATCAAATGTACTTCCTAAAGTATAGTTTGGAGTATAAATATTTATAGGTTCTTTTTCATCTGTGAATTGTTTTGTAATAGTCACTTTATACCAAGCATCTACTACTTCTCCCTTTTGTTTTCTTTCTTTATATTGTTTAGTACATTTGATAACTTGATAAGCGCTATCTTTTTTACATTTTTCTTCTAATTGAGTTGCTTCATTTTCACTATCAACTCTATATTCCTCAGTTACTCTTAAAAGAAATTTCATTATTTCCTCCTAGTTATTTAAATATTCTATTTCTATTTCTCTTCCATATTCAGTAATAAATTTTTCTTGAACTTTTTTACCAATTCCTCTTGCATATTGAATTGGGCCTGTGAAAGAGACTTTTGACAAATAATATTTATCACAAAAAGATAAAATTTGATTTATAAGATTATCTATTTCGACTTCTGCAGCATCAATTTTATTTCCATTTTCATAAACAAAAACTAATTGACTTGGAGCAAAAGGTTGTAATACACAAATCATCTTTCTCAAAATTTTTATGTTAGCCAATTTTCACAACTCCTTTACTAACATTTAATAACTGCTTCACAATATGAAAAGAAATAATAACAAAAAGCCTCATTATTAATATTTAATCAAATTTCAATAGCTTGTCCATCTTCGGTTTTTTCAATCGAACAAATCTGACCGCGATTTTTACAGCATTCATCAATAAGAATATTTACGCAATCTTCTATACTATTGTCTATTTGAAAAATTGTATAATCTCTGCGGTCATGACATAATAACATCATATATTCATGAGGGATATTATTAAGCAAATCTAAAATTATTTGCTTTTTATTTATTATTTCTTCTTCATTCATAGGTAAAACTGTTTTTGTAACTAAATTTTTATTTAAATCATATAAATTGCCAATAGCAACTTTAGTTTGTTTCTTTTTTTTATTTCTAAACTTACCCTTAATTAACTTCATTAATAAGACTCCTTACTTTTATATAAATCAAAAAGTATATTTTCCATAAATTCTTTTTGAACTTCAGGAATATGCATATCATTCTTGAATCCTTCAAAATAATCAAGACTTTGTTCTCCCATTCTAGCTATCATATCAAGAATTTCTTCAAAACAATCCATCTTTTGGTCATAAGTAAATTCTTCAGGATTGTCTTCGATTCTAGCTTGCCAATGATGACGATTATTATTTTTGTGGTCATTAACTGCTTCTTCAAATTCGGCGCGAATGGATTCTTTTTCTGTCTTATTTACAGGATATAAATATTTTCTATAAATCTCAAATAATTTACTTGAAAATTTATCAGAGTCATGATCTATAACTCTATCATATAATTCTTCATAATCAGCTTCTGTCCAATCAAAATGTTTATTAAAAGTATAATTAGAAACCAATAAATAATAAGCTTTTTCTATCTCTTCTAAATGTTTATTTAAATCTTTCTTTAATCTTCTTTCTCCTATTTTGATTTTAATTTTCTTGATCAATCCCATTTTTATTATTCTCCTTCTTTTCTTCCAATCTTCTTATTGCTTCTTCTCCAACTAAACATTTTCCTTCAAAGTGATCCATTTCATGTTGAAGTATAACACTGAATAAACCACCTTGATCAGCATGTTTTAACTTATTATTTTCATCATAATAATCAGCCCATACTTTTTGAAATCTATGTGTTGTAATAAAAGTATCTGGACTAGAAGCACAACTTTCTCTATAAATTAATTCTCCTCTTGTTTTTGTGACAACAGGATTAATAATTGTAAGAAAATATATATCATATTTAATTACACAAATTTGTTTAAGAACTCCGATTTGAACTGCAGAAAGTCCTACAATTCCTCCTTTTGTTTTTTCATTTTCATTTAAAAGAGTATCTTTTAAATCTTGAATAATTTGTTGAGTTTCTTCACATAATATATCATCAACGGGTTCACTTTTTGATTTTAATATTTTTCTATCTTCTTCATCATAATAACTTAATATTCTTTGTACTGCCATTATACTTCCTCCTTTTCTAAAGATAAATACATTCCACAATAACTACAATTATGGTCTATTGATTTTGAAATAGGTGCCCCACAACAAGGGCATTTTATTGCTCTTATGTTTTTTACTATTACTTCGCGGGGAGCTGTTTCTATCATAGTCGATATTGTATCTCTTAAATTTGAAGCAGTTATTGCAGTTAAACGAGTTTCAAGAGGTTGAATTGTATAAGTAATAATATCTGGATGATAATCTGCTATTAATTTATAATCTTTATCTTTATATGTAGTTGCTGTTAACATTATTTTAATCCCTTTCTTTACTTTTTTATATTATATTATATATTTATTTTTTTAAAAAATCAATTCCATTAAATAAAACTCGTTGATTTGTACTTCCTCTAAGAGGAAGAGTAATATCGCGGTTTTCGGCTTGGTAAGGGCCATCTATTAAAATGTCTATATTTTTTAATTTATTCTCATTTAATTCTTCTAAAACATAGCCTGTTCAACAATATATTTTTATATTTGGGTATTTCTTTTTTGCGGCCGCCGCTAATAGTTCGGTGAACTCGATATTTTCAGGACATAGCGGTTCTCCGCCTAAAATACTCAAATTTCTTTGAATATTATTTGCTCTAATTAATTTAAGTATTCCATCGATAGCATCTTCAATTGCATATTTTTCTCCACCATCAAAATTTCAAGTTTCTGGATTATGGCATCCTGGACAATGATGAGGGCAGCCCTGAAGGAAGACGCTTACGCAAACGCCTTCCCCATTAGCCATATCATTAGGTTCAATACCAGCTAATCTAATATAAGTGCTGTCTTCCATTTTATTTCCTCCAATTAGCTAGTTGTTTACTGTGTTGATATCTCATTTCAGTCTCTTGTTGTTTACCTTTATTAAAAGCAGTTTTATAATTACCAGTTAAATAACCAGTTACTCTTCTTAATTGTTGAATATTATGGCTTCCGCATTGAGGACATTTATCATTAAATTCATCTGTATATCCGCAATCTAGACAAGTATCACAAGGAACATTGATTGCAAAATATGGGATATCTTTATCCATAGCATAATTAACTATTTGCTCAAGAGCTTCTAAATTATTTTTAGCTCCGCTATCTAATTCTACATAGGTAATACATCCAGCATTTGAATATCCAGTTAATTGGCTTTCAATATCAATTTTTGTAAATGGATCAATATGTTTTCACACTGGAACATGAATGCTGTTAGTAAAGAATTCTTTATCACTAACATTTGGAATACTTCCATATTTCTTTTGGAATTTTTTCATAGCAGTATAGCATAAATTTTCGGCAGGAGTATAATAAACTCCAAAATTCAAATGATATTCTTGTTTAAATTGAGCACATCTATCTTTAAACAATTGCTCAATACGTTTAGCTAATTCCATACCTTCATCTGTTGTATGATCTTTACCAATTAAGATTTGTAAAGTTTCTGCAAGTCCTAATTGTCCAATAACAAGAGTACCATGTTTCATCGCGCTTTCAATAGTTTTACCATCATATCCGCGCATTAGCCCATTTTCATACATAAATTTTGCAGAATTTGGATTTTGTTTAATAATTCAATTATATCTTTCAATTAAGCTATCTCTTGCTTCAGCAATCTTAATATCTAATAATTTCATAAATTCTTCAATATTTTTATTAGCCTCCATTGCAAGAGTTGGTAATATAATTGTTGTTGGTGCAATATTACCTCTTCCATCTTTTGTTTGAGGATGAACACCTGGGTCTGCATTTATATCTGCACCATTGTATGTGCGACAACCGCATAGTTGATACATATGTTTCTGGATTATTTCTATCATAACTTGCATTTGTAGACCAATCTACATTTGCATAATTAGGATATAATCTTTGTGCAGTTGATCTTAATGCTAATTTAAATAAATCGTAATTAGGGTCTCCTGGAGCGCGGTTGACACCTTTCATACATTGAAAGATTCCGCAAGGGAAAATAGGTGTTTTATGTACTTTTCCAACTCCATTAATTGAACCTTCTAATAAAGCTTTTGTTATCATTCTACCTTCTAAAGATGTGCAAGTGCCATAATTAATTGAAGTAAATGGTAATTGATTTCCAGAACGTGATTGTAATGTATTAAGATTATGATACATACCCTCAACTGCTTGTTTAATCTCTTTTTCAGTCATATCCATAGCATATGTATATACTCGTTCATCTTTCTTATAATAGTCATCATCTATTGATAAATCATCACGAAATACTAAATTATCTGCATCTGGATCTTGCATTATATACTTATGCCCATCTCTCCAATGTTTAAAGAATGATTTACGAACATATGGAACCATTGTCCAATCTAAGTGGCTGGCACTTACTCCTCCATATTGTTGTAAGCTTTGTAATTGGAATAAAACAGCAATTAATTGAAATGCTGTATTTACAGAATTTGCAGGTCTAACATCAGTTTGTCTAGTGTTGAAACCTTTAGCAAGTAAATCATCAAAAGGAATAGTTAAGCAATTGTGCATACCTACTGCATATGAATCTAAATCATGAATATACACTTCATTATTTAAATGGTTTTCTCTTGACTTTTCACTCATACAATAATTAAGAGCATAATCTTTCATTAATTCATTTCTAGCTTCGCCCATCCTTCCCCCAAATGAATGTTCATCAACATTAGCATTTTGATTTTGAACATTAGAGGCATCTAATTTTTCAGATATAGTCTTCATTAATTGAGTATTTAATTGTCTAACTTTACTTCTTTCTTCTCTATATAAAATATAAGCTTTAGCTACATTTTTATAAGAAGATTGCATAAGTTTTTCTTCTACCATATCTTGAATTTCTTCAACAGTAAATACTTTTTCTCCCTTTTTAACTTCTTCTTCAATTGATTTAGCAATTCTTCTTGCCATATTGACTCCAGCTTTAGTTAGAGTACCTTCTACTGCTAATAAAGCTTTCTTGATAGCCTCAATAATTTTTTGCTTATTAAATTCTTGAGTTCTACCATCTCTTTTTTTAATAATATAAGATGTCATTTTTATCCTCCTGTAAAAGTATTTTATGGTATTAACCATCTATATATGTGAAAATTTATTTAATAAAATTGTCCAAATTTGATAAAACGTGATACTTATCATTATAATCTTTTATTTTTTGTAGTATATATTTAGGTTTTATTTTATGATGTCAGCATCCAATAAAACATTGAGTTTCTTCTAAGTTATAATTTTTTCTTTCACTTTTTTGAACTTTTTTTAAAAAATCTTCTATTGATTCATAACTGTTTCAATCTAAATCAATAGCTCTTCTTAACATAATCTTTTCAGTAGAATATAATGATACTGTTAGTAATTCAATATCAGGGCAAAATCTTAAACAATCTCTAGCCTCAAGTGGATAATCATAAACATATAAATAATCAGGAGATAAATTTTTAATATTTGTACCATATACAGAGCCATCTTCTTCGACAGTAGCTTCAATAATCTCTCCATTATTTATAGCTTCAACAAAATTAGTAGTTGTTAATTCTGCGGAAGCACCTTTATATCTAGGAGCTTTTACGCAATTAGGAATGTTTAATGTCATTCACTCTATGAATTGCTTTGCTCCGCTTCCGGATTTTCCCATCTATCGAAATAATCTGTATTTTGTTGTGCGCATCCATATGCTAACGTCCTTTCTATTTCTCTATTTATATACCATATAGCCTTTTTTAAATCTTCTATTTTTGTACTAGGGTCTTTTCTCCCCGCTCTAGATATATATTTAACTGCGTTACCGAGACTGAAACCTAAATCCCAGTCTTCGATAACATCTATTGGTTCATATTCTCTTCCTTCTGCATAATGAGAAGGATGATTTATTATACTCATTATTTATTTTCTCCTTCCAGATGTTCTTTTGACCAATTTGAATCTAGGGTTATGGTTGGTCCATTATATGGCGGTTGATGCCACCATGGATAAGTAGGTATTTCTGGCCAAGTTATTGGAGTATAAATTTGTGGATAATTATAAATAAATACTTTTTGATGACAGCCAGGACATATTACATAACTATTAGGAGAAGTATAGCTATAATCAATATAAATATCTGTATTATCATATTCAAATTGACATTGACAATATGGGCAACAACTTCTCTTTTCTATTTTTTGACCTTCTTTAATTATTTTCATTAAGCAACCTCCTCAATTTGATATCTTTCATGCTCAAGTTCCATATCTGTTCCTCTTACATTTGTTATTTTATAAAGTTGATGTGTTGCTGTTTTACTATAGGTCTTTGCAACAAAAGTATCATCTCTGCGGAAACCTGTTACCATAACCTTTGTTCCACGAATAAACCAGCCTTTTTCAACAACGTGCTTTGCGCCATCTTCACCAACTTCACTAATTTGTCTTGCAAACATTGCATAATATTCTTTTGTAAATTTAACTGTTACTATTCCTGTTGTTGTTAATAATGAAATTGAGTTTTTATTATCATTTTTATTTATTACTGTTCCTATGATTTTATAAGTTTTAAATATAGGAATATCTTTTCCATTTCTTTTAAATGTATAATCAACTTCTGGCTCTGTCGGTAAATTAAAGAAATCTACTATTCCATACTTATGAACATCAATATTTTTTAATTCATGTTCATGATAATAAAAACATAATGAATCCATTTCCCATGCGGAAATATTGCCTTTTGCATATTTATCCCACATTTCTTTAAATAATATTGTATTATATTTATTTAATAATTCTTCCTGATGGTCCTTGAAATAATCTCTGGCAGGATCCATTTGCGCTTGATAAATATTATCCCATTTTGTTTGTAATATACAAGTTACCCCATTAATTACTTCTAATAAATCATTATTAAAAAATTCTTCATAAAATTTTAAACAAGGTTCATTAAATACAAAATATTTACCAACTTTTTGATTTGTTTTTAAATATTTATTAAATATGAATACTCTTTTTTGAAATTCTAATTCTTGCGGAATTAAATTATATTGCATCAATCCATTAAAGTTTTGTAAAGTTAATCTCTTTTTAGCTTCACATACTTGAGATAAATAATATGTCATAACAACTTTTCTAGGCTCTATATTTAATTCTTTTCCCCATTTCTCTTCTAATTTATCAAAAGCTCCACCTTTAATTAAACTAATCATTGCAGTTTTATTTAATGGGCAACGTGCCATAAAGTCTTTTATTCCGCTATAAGGTCTTGCTGCCATTATTTGCTCTATTGTTCCATCATTTAAACCACTTAATGCCTTCATACCAAATAATATTTGTTGATTTTCGACATCTGGTTCAAAACTATAATTTGATTTATTTATATCTATTAAACTAATTTTAATACCTCTACTAATAATATCTCCAAGAGCTTTTGCTATTTTTGTATAATCTGTGGTCTTCTCTTTTTTCTTTATATTTCCTTCATCGTCTTCTTCATACGAATCATCTTCATCATTTTCTAATGAACCACTATTTACAACTAAACATGCGGTATTCCAATATATTGGATCCCAATTAGTTGCTATATACATAGTTTGGAAACCTATAAAAGAATAAGCAAGAGCATGAATAACTGAGAATGAATACCCCATTTGAGGTCCAACACCACATTCCCAAACATATTTTCCTAATGCAGGACTTGATGCTTGGTCTAATATTTGTTGATGAAGTGCGGGAATCTTACTCATTTGTTTTTTACCAACAATTTTTCTTGCGGCATTTGCATCTTTTAAACTAAAATTACAAATATTTTTATCCATTAACATTCTCATTAATTGTTCTTGACTTGGAGGAACTCCATGCGAACTTAAGAAATATGGTTCTAACGTTTTCTGTTCATCTGCGGTCAATCCATATTTTGTCATCTCATCATACCATAAAGATATATTATTTTTAAATCTAATATATTTCTCCATTGGGGCTTCTTGTCCCTTTTCCGCAGTCATCAATCTCATTAGACCGTTTGCATCGGCCATCTCAAGAATATTTGTAGGCTTAATTTTTTTTGCCGCTTGACCGCCCACGTCACTATCAAATTGGAAAATATTTAATACATTATTTTTTTGTAATGCTTCCCAACATTTTTGATTATCTATTGGCAATACATTCGGATGAAAATATTTATCATAAACTTCTCTTAAAGTTAAATTTTCATCTATTTCTCCATACTTTTGTAATAATCTAATTGCTTCAGTCAATTTATCTTGAACTTCTGTTACTAAGAAGTCATATTTTGTCATACCACAAGCTTCGCACATATGTAAATCATATTGTGTTATTACTTCTCCTTTTGGAGTTCTCATAAAACAACCAAATTCATATGGATCTTCATCAAATAAAATTACACCAGAAGCATGAGAACTTCTTTTATTAACCAATCCTTCAATACCCTGCATAATCTCCAATAGGCCAGGATATTGATTTACTTCATTTATAAATAAAGTACTTGGCTTACGACCTTTATCTGGATTACCATTTATAATATCATCAAGAGACCATAAAAATCCTCTTTCTTGCGGAATAAGCGAACTTAAATATTGTGCAGTATCAACATCAATACCATCAGGATAATCTTCACTTCTATATCCGCGGCAGGCGGTTAAGATTGTTGAACGAGTTCCTTCTGTGCCATATGTAGCTATCAATGTGCAACCTAAATTTTTTCTACTTAAATCATCTATGCTATCTAAGAAATTTTGTCCTCTTTCTTCTTTTATTTTCTTTAATATTAAAGGACGTTTGCTTGGGCATAAATCCAAATCTATATCTCCTAATTCTACTCTTTCTTTATTTAAATATCTCCAGAAAGGTAAGTTCCATTGGATTGGATCTAGCTGAGTTATTCCTAAAAGATAATGATTTAAACCAGAACATGAAGAACCACGTCCTGCGCCAACCATACTTCCACAATCCCAAAACATATCAACATAATGCTGTAATGTTACTGGATAAGCAAACATATTTGTTTCAAGTTTTTCACTAATTGTTTTCTTGATATCAGCTTCTTCTTCTAATCTGTCTAAATATTTATCATTATATAAATTCATATCTACTAATTTATTTAAACAATAATTAGACCAATATCTTTCAATTTTATCATCTGATGTTCTTAATTGCGTTAAAACAGGATACTTATCTTCAAAACGAGGTTCTTTAAACATATATTTAGGATAATCTTTAACTTCTACTTTTGGGATAGTTTGCTTATGCGCCAAACTATATTTTTCTATTTTATTATATATCTCTAAGCTGTTTGCATATATTTCATCTATAAATTCTTCGCTAAATTCACTTTTAGATAAATGCTCTAATATTTCATTATCATCTTGAAGATATGCATATTCATAGAAATCATCGACTTCTCTTTCGCCATATTTACTATTTAAATATGCTTTATGAACATATCTATCATCTTTCTTTAAATAATGCGCATCTCCGCCAATTACCATCTTACAATTAAATGCTTTAGCTATTGATACTAATCTTTTATTAACTGCAATTTGATCTTTTGAACATCCTGGTGCGCACTCTACATAAAAATCTTCTTTAAATAATTTTTTACACCATAACATAAAATTAACTATTTTTTGATGAGCTTCTTGTGCTCCCGCATTATCGCCTACCTTTTCGGCATTAATTAAAGCTAATGTATTAACGCTTAGCTCTCCTCCAAGACAAGCTGAAGTTGCTATTAAAGAATTCGGATATTTATTATAAATTTCTTCTAAATCACTTTTTAAAGTTGGTACTCTTTCTAAACCTCTATCCCAATAACTATTCATCCAAGCTCTTGAGGATAATTCTCTTAAAGCTCTATGTCCAGTTTTATTTTTTGCAATTAAAATAAAGTGATAATATTTTTGCCCACTATCTCTTGTTTCAGTTAAATATATCTCATTACCTAATGCAATTTTAAAATCTGGATGTTCCTTCTGTACCTCATCCTCATAAAAATTGACCTCTGGATGTGCGGCAAGTGTTTCGTGGTCTGTTATTGTTATGCCTGCTAACCCAAGGTCAATAGCTCGATTAATTAAGTCTTTAGGGCGGTTAATACAGTCAAGTAAACGAAAATTACTATAATGTGTGTGACTATGAACTTCAAAACGTTGACTATTCATTTAACCCCTCCTTTTATTATTCTATATAAATTATATCATAAATTTTTATAAAAATCAATTCGCCTATGCGCGCTTGATCCAGTGTATGTAAGGAGGATGCGCGGTTTCCGCTTTTAAATCCCAATAAAACCAAGCGTAAGCTTGAGCAGATGGTTCAGAATCTTGAGTATTTCCATTTTTATAACATTTAATTCTATCAACATAAACATAAACATCAGTAGGAGGATTATCTTTTAAAATATTTTCATATCTTCCTTTTCCTTCAAGAAACTGTAGTCTCCCTAATAAAAGGACTCCTCGTTCCGCAATTTCAAGCGCTCTGATTGTAAATGGCTCAATAGTAGAATAAGGAGGATTCATAATAATATAATCTATATGCGTATCAACAGGAAGTTGATAATTATCACTTAAGAAATCATATTGTTCTCCTGTTTCATGCGGAAAGGCGATTCCCGCATCTCGTTCCATAACATCTGTGGCAATGATTGCGTCGGGATAATTATCTGGATGTTGATTAATATAATCTTGAATGCCTTTATACATATGGCCTCCGCCACAGCATGGTTCAAGAATAGTCATATTGTTAAAATCTAAATTTAATTCATTTAAGATATTCGTTACTTCCGCGCTAGGGGTAGAATAATAATCTAATGAATCACGTTCTTTATGTTTTTTATCATAGCTATTGTATAAGCCTTTTTTAGTATAACTCTTCATTAATAATTCTCCTTTATTGGATATTTTAATTCTTTACATTCTATTCCATTTTCATTAAAATAATCTATTAAAGCCTGTCTTTCGCTGCATAAATTTTTTGGTACTTCATAAACTATCAATACCATAATAGGTTCTTCTTCAAAGCCTTCGCTTTTTTGATATTCTATTGCAAAATCCTCCATATCATTAATCATTTTATTAAAGTCTACTTTTTTTAATTGCTCTCTATAAGATTGAAGAAATTTACAAGTAGAACTATCTTTATCTTCACAAGGACAACTACATTCGCATTGTCTTGCTTTTGATATAATAGCTTCTAAACGAAGACCATTAAGAATACCACGTTTATCTTGGAAGATATAATATGGTCCTTGGTTATCATGGAATCACTTTGGGTCTCATAACGCAGTCGAGACAGGTATCATATTTACTTTAAAATTTCTTATTTGATAAAAATAACTCAATCTAATCTTCATCAAAAAACTCCTTATATATTTCTTCTCAAGGATAAAAAAATTTATTTCCTGATTTAAGTCAATCTACTAAAGCATCTTGCAATTTATATTCTCCATAACATAAATTATTAATAATTCTTTTTAAATCATATCCATTGGCTTGAATGCAAATTAATTTTATAAAAATAAGTATATTACGAATTCTATCTTCATAACTAATCATGTTTTTCTCTCCATATATTTTCAATTAATTGTGTTAAAAATTTAATTTGTTCATCCTTGTTTTTTAATTGTTCTTTTAATAATTCATTTTCATCTATCAACATATTGTAAATTCTATCTTCTAAACTTAAACAGCCATAATCTATCATAATTACTCCTTTTTAATAATTACTAATTTTTTAGCAGCACGGGTTGCCGCAGTATATAACCAACGTCTATGTTCTTCCTTGTCAAAAGGAAAACCTTCTTCAATTACCAAAACTTTGTCCCATTCGCTGCCTTGACTCTTATGGCAAGTGATTGCATATCCGTATGTAAATTGTTGCGGAATTGCGCTACGAAATTTATAATGTCTACTCATATTATAAGATGTGCGTCAATCTAGACCAGCCTCACCTTCAACAATTAATTTTTTATCCATTACTAAATTTCCATAGTTTTCTTCTGTATCAGAAACAAACTCGCCCATTGTAACTGGAATTGTCTCTGCTTTATGGGTAGAAGTAATAAAAGGTGGCAAATGAAGATTTGTTGAAAAAGGATTTTTTAAATATCCTATTGTTCCATTTACTAAAGGATTATAATCATCTGAAAAAATCTCTCAATTATTTTTTAAACAAATGATTTTATCTCCATCTTGTGGCTCACCTTCATGGCCAGTCAATTCACGCATTTGATTATTTAATGAAGTTCTCATTGAATTTGTTGCACATATAATTTGATCTGCCCACAAGAGCATTCCTGTTGTCAATTCATTTTTATTTAAAATTTGAATTTCTTTTCCTTCATAACGTTGTAATGGTTCTCCATTACGAATCTTCATTGTTAAATCTATAATTTCGCTATCTTCATCTTGTCTCATAATTTCATCTAAGAAAATATCGGGATTTTGAAGAAGCATATTATCATCATCTTTATTTATTGGCGGTAGTTGGCCAGGATCACCTAGACATAAAATATAACAATTATGTTTAAATAAAGCTTCTAATAATTCTTTTGGAACCATTGAGCATTCATCTACAACAACAATTTTATAATCAATAGAGGTTACTGGTCTTCTAAAAAATGTTCCATCTGGATTTGGAATACTTTCAAAAAGTAATTTATGCAAAGTGCTAACATTTTTATTTCCTTTCTTTTGCAACACTTGAGTAGCCTTACCTGTAAAAGATGTATAGACAACATCTTTCTCTGGGTCTATATTGTATTGTTGTTCAAGAGCAGAAATTATAAATTTAACTAACGTACTTTTTCCGCGTTCCTGCATAACCAGCAATTACTGTATATTTTTGTCCATCTCTAAAACGAGCAACAGCAAGATCAAGTCCTTTTTGTTGTTTTTCATTTAATATCATTTTTTTATCACCTTATTATATTATATTATAATTTTATTAAACTGTCAATGAAGAAAAATAAGTCGCGTTAGCGACTTAAAAATTATATTTACTTCCTCCTGTAACCTCATAATCTTCTATAAGTACCTGAGGAGTAACTCATCCATTCCATTCATTGGCCTGACATTTTCCTACAATATTTAAAGTCATATAGCCTTTGGATTGAAGGTTATGGTATTCTTCTTCTGAGCTACCAAATTTAATTAGAGCTACTTTATTTGGTAAAGTTATTTTTAATGTTGGCTTACCTTTTTCAAGTCCCATTAAATTAATCATTTCAGATGAAACATTTAAACCTTCAATGCAAATTAAGCATTCTTCAATACCTTGTCCCCATAAGTCATTTAAAGAAGCAACATCAAGAATATTTTCTCTACTAACATCAACGCCTTTATATATGTAATCAACGCGGTAAAGCGGTTCTGGGTCAATGTTGGCAAAGGCCTTGTCCATCGCAGCAACAAACGCCTCAAGGTTTTCCGCATTAATTTCAAGACCAAATGCGTTAGCATGGCCTTCCGCAAAATTAACTAGCCCAGTATCTAAACAAGCTTGTCTAAAACTTTCAATTCCTGATTTATCATAGCCTCTTGCGGAACCGCGATAAACATCTCCTACTTTTGTTAAAACACAAACAGGGCGCTGATATTTTGCCATAAATTTATTTGCAATTAAACCATTTATATTACTATCAATTTCTCCACTGTTTAATAAGAATAATAATACTTTATGGTCTAATAAATTATTTTCTTTTATTTGATTTTCAAGAGCTTCAATTCCTTTTTCTTGAGCTCTTGTTTGTCTATTTTTTACATTTGATGCGGTGCGAACGGCTTGGTCTACAACCTGTTCCATTTCTCCTATTGCATGACCGCGTTTAGTAGAGGGAACAATATTAAATGCTTTATATTTAAGCATTGAGTCAAATAATAATCTCATCTCATCTAGAGTTCCGCTTCTAACCATAGAATTTACATAAGGAACAATATAAAATGCTGCGCCAGTTGGAGTAATTTTATTACCCAAAGAAAAACTATTTTTTTGTGCCATAAAGTATATAAATGGATTTTTAATATGAATTTCTTCAAATCCTTTATTTATTAAATGCTTTGTTTCTATTGAGCGCAAGTCCATCATATCTCCAGTCATACCAAGAGCTACTAAATCTAAAAATTGATTTGCTTTATTATCTCCCAATAGACTATCTAAATATCTGCAAAATTGCCAAACGACTCCAACACCAGACATTTGTTTATTTGGATAATCTGATAACTGATTATTAATTATGATAGCATCTTCACTAATATGGTCAGCTTCGTGGTGGTCAAGAACAATAACATTAATACCACGGCTTTTTAATTCTTTATGGTATTCATAATCATTACTCGAACTATCTGGAAGGATAACTAACTTAGTATCTTCATCTATATGCTCCATAACATCTGCTAAACCATGTGTTTTGCCTTCGTGTAAAAAATATTTAACATGATTTTCCACAAAAGCTGGGAATCATTCATATAGATAATTTATTAATAGTGCGGAAGAGGTATAACCATCACAATCGCAGTCAACTACAACTCATGTTTTTTGATTTTCTTTTATCGCGGTAATTAATGCGGTTGCCGCCTTCTTTAAATTATCCTCTCCAAATAATTTAAAATCATTTATATCTTTATCTGTTGTATTTAAATAATGTTGGATATCTTTATAAGGAATTCCGCCTATTTACAAGTATTTGCTCTATTGCATTATAGTTCGGATTCATAGGTTTAATTAATTTATATTTCATATTAATTTCCTTTCTCATTAAGTCTATGTTTATATAAGTATAAAAATGTATTCTTGTCTAAATCAATAGGCGCATCTTTATAACCTAACATTTTATCTGTATCAAAAATAAAACTTATTTTACAATAATTAGAAAATTTCTTAGATATTTCTAATAATTTTCTTGTTCATTTCTTATATTCATCATCACCTATCTCTTGATATTGTCTATCAAAAGCAATGACCATTTCTTCTACTCCTAAATTTTTTAAAAGTTCAAATTGATAATTGCCTAAATTACTACCGCAACAAGCAACAGATATATCATTTTCTTCTCCAAAAAAAGTTGAATATTTTAAGCAACTTTTTTCTGACTCAAAAATAATTACCTTTTTTAATTTCTTTATATTATCTTTTGACCAATTTAAATTATATAATGCAAATCCAAGAGGATGATTATATAATTGTCTGCCTAGATACATAGGTCTATATTTTCCGCCATCTTCATTTTCTTTTATTAAAGTTCTTTCTCTTATTCCAATCAAATTTCCATCTATATCATAATGTGGAATAATAATTGCATCATTAACTGGGTCATATCTAATATTATGAGATTTGATTACATCTTTTCCAATACCTTCTTTTTCCCAGCTTAATATGCGCGGTTGGGGGAAATTATTTAAAAATTCTTTAGAATAAAATTTCATTTCTATTGTTCTTTTATTAGCATTTTCATTATTTTTATTAAGATAATTATTTAAAATTTTTCAATCTTCAAGGGAAGATTCATTTTCATTAAAATTTTTTGTTGAAGTTACTAAGCCAAAAAATCCTTTTATATAATTAATTGCCTGAGGGAGACTTTTTAAATCATTCCCCATGATTTTCATAGCTAGCTGAAAAATATCAAAGCTAGGTTCAGGACAATCTGTAAAGCATTTAAATAGATGAGTATTACCATAATAATATAATTTATGACTATGACCGCCATGACAAATAGTTCTAGATACAATAACATTATCTTGCATCTTTGGAGAACCATCAAAAGCTTGAAGAAAATTATATACATCATCTATTGTTAGTTGTTGTTTTATTTCTTCTAACTCATCCATTTAAACTCCTTTCTAAAATGCTGAAGCATTTAATTTTGGATTTATTGTTATTTTTAAATCTGGCAAATCAATTAATTGATAATTATAATCTGTTGCAAACATAGGAATGATACGGCAAGTGCCTCTGCGGGCTTCGCACCATAACAAAATATCTTTATACTGTCCACGTCTATTTTTATAGATTGACATTTTAATATCTGGTTCTGGCAATCCTTTTTGAGCTAATATTGGTTTTAAAGATTGTTTATCTTCAGAACTTGTCTGCAACATAATTGCCCCAAAGTCAATCTTATCTGCAATAGATTTTGCTCCACGTAATAAATTTTGGTCATAGACATCCGCCTCACGGTAATCCGCATTTAATTGCGTACTTGTCATTATAAATACTCCATACTCATTACATAAATCTTTTAATCTTATTGCCATCATAAATAAAACATTATCTTCTCTTAATCCTTTTATTCCTGTTTTATTTGTAACTTCGCTTAAAATTTTCATTGAAGTATGAAGATAATCAAAAAAAACATATTTAACTCCATATTCATAAATGGAATATTTTATTGTATTTTCAATATCTATTAAACTAAAATCTGGTAAACGTTTAATATGGATAGGAGATTTTTTTATTACCTCAGCTGCATAAACAACTCTGTCAAATTCTCCTTCTTCATATTTATTATATATAATATGTCCTTCATCTACATCCGCTAAAAATGCTAGCATCATAGTTTGAATTTCTTCTATCTCTTGCTCAGTTGTAATATATAATGTTGGTTCTTTAGTTCCATTATCTACCCATTTGCCTTCTTTTGAATCGTATATTTGACCACAAGCTATATTACATGAGTCAGCTATCATTGCTCTTGTCTTACCTACACCAGTTGCCGCAGAACGAAGATATAATTTCTTTAATCTTGCCCCACGAGTTACAGTGTTGATAAATGGACCAAATAGGGGATATCCTACATCAGGAGTTTGCTTTAACCTTTCTACTAATTCAAGAATTTGATCCCCTGCTTGAACATATTCAGCATCTGTGCCATCTACATATTTTAATTTAATATCTGTTATTCTTTTATCAATAGTATCTGCTATATCTTCTAACGAAGTATTATCTAACCATTCTTCTTGAGCTTGTTTCTTTTTTGCATCAAGGATATTATCCACATCATATAACCAAGATAAATCCATTCCTGCTTTATCATATTGACGTAAAAGAGTCATCTTTTTCATTTTATTATAATAAAAATCAAAAGTAGAAAGTTGAACCGCTTGAGATATTTGTTCTAGATATTCTCTACCTTTATTTACTTTATATTCACTTAAACTATTAGGTCTATTAGCTAAATAATCTTCTATTGTATTAGCGGTTATTTCTTTTGCTCCTAATATGTGTAAATTATATATTGAACCAAATAATATTTTATGAAAATTATTTGGGAAATCTTCTTCATTAAATTTATATTTTTCATTATCTAATAAATTTGGAGAGTTATAGATATTACCAAGCACCTGAATAATAGATGCGGTATCTACATACTTAGTTATCATTTTCAACCTCCTCCTCTATATCAAACAATTGCGGAAGGCGGTAAGTAGCAACTGGAGGCGGGATTTCTATTTCCTCAATTCTCGGTTGATAGTTGCGAAGACCGGCGGCCGCATTTTGTTGAGCATCATAAATTGCTTTATAATAATTATAAGCTTCTTGATATACGAATGGAATAATACCTATTCCTCCGTTGGCTTTATCTATTGGATTTTTTTTAATTTCATATCACCATTCTAAAGTTTTTAACATTCCACTAAAAGTATAATTATATTGTTTCTTAAAATCCATAATTTGTTTTTTAACTTTTGCGTCAACATAACTTTCTTTTAAAATTTTTCTTATATATAAAATTAATTGGTCATAATCTTTTTCCGCTTGTGTTTGTTCTTTATTTGCCTTTTCCGCACAAAGAGCATGAGCATATCTTCTTGTAGACACTAATACAGCAGGTTCTTTATCTCTGTCAAATATTTGTTTACAATAGATACACGTAACTTTATGCATATTACCAACTCCTTTTTATTTCTCTTTTAATTATATCATAAATTTATTAAAAAATCAATGGGAGAGCATTATCTTGCCCTCCCATCGGAATTATTTTCCCTTGACTAATTCTTGTAGATCATCTACTATGAGTGAAAGTGCTTCAACTTGTTCTCTTGAACATTGACTTACTTTTTGACCTCTACCTAAATATTTTTCAGTAATTTGAATAATTCTAGGTTGATAATATTCTTGAAATTTACCATCTGCCTCATATTTTTCAATTAATCCATTTACTATATCATTAAATTCTTTCATTAATTCATCGAAATTTAATTCTTTTTCTGCAGGAATATATAAATTACTTCTTTCTGAAGTAAAGAATTTATCTCCTTCTTCTTTACTTTGTTTATCTATTGCTTCAGCAATAGCATTAACTAAATTATCATAACTAAAGTCTATATAGTCAGGAGTATATTTAAATCTTGAACCTGCCATAAATCTATCTGTTCCTCTTAAAAATAATTTAGTTACTTGTTTGCCATCATCAGTTTTAACTACTCTTGAATAACCAATTATATCTGTCATTCTAGAAACAATATTTGTTGCTCTCTTATCAAGAGTAGGAACAATTTTATTATATTCTATTCCTTTTTCATCTGTAAATGTTTTATCAGTAGCATGAGAAATAAGAACTAAACCATAGTCCATTTGAACTATACTTCTTAAGCATTCATCAAATTCTTGCGCTACTAGTCCATAACCTTTACCAAAAGGAATATCACTAATTGCATCTACGCCCCAACCGCCGTCTGAGCGCTTAGCATTATCACATATATATTTTATACAATAATCATATGCAATATCTGTTGTGTCTATAATTATTGTACTAAATTTTTCTTTTACCTTTTCATCTTTTAATTGCTTTAAAGTCTGTTTGAACTCACTCCACTTATTAATAGGTTGAGCCATAATCCCTGGAATAGCATTATAACCTTTTTCAAAGGCAAGTAATAATGATTCAGGGAAGTGACTTGCGATGGTGGTCTTGCCAGTCTTTGGGTCGCCATAAAAAAACACACTATATCCGCGCAAGTCACGACTAACCTGATGGGGAGTAAGATTTAACAAATCAATTGCCATCTTTACTCCTCCTTATATTAGAAATTAAAAGTTCCGCTTTGAGTTGCTGCTCCTCCATTTACGATTGGTCCTGGTGTAGCAGAAGCTTTTTGAGCTTTATATTCATCAGCTCTCTTTTTAATGTCGGCTAAATGAATTTCTCTATCTTGCATAGCTTTCTTTAATTCATCTGCTGTTAAAACTGCTTCATCTCCAAAATCATAAGCTTCATTTAAAGCACCAGTAATTAACCATTCTTTTTCTTTTCTTGTATAAGTTGTTACTGCAGCTTCACCAAATGCACTTTCTTGAGTTTGAGTAACGGTCTTAGTTTTACTATTAATATTACCCCATACTCTTGTGAATAATGGTGCTGATGCAGATGGAGCCTTATCTTCAAAATATTTCATTCCTGTTGCTAATTTAATTGTATATTCTAGAGGTAAAATTTCATTTCTAAAATTAAAAATTGCTCCTCTAACTATATCATAATCTTCAGGAATATTTTTTTCTTCATCTTTTTCTACTCTTTTAACAGATGTTATAACTATATCTGTATTGAATGTATTTCTTTCTTTTTCTGGTCTTAATTCTGCTGTATCTAGCAATAAAGTTACAAAACCACCTTCATTAACTTTTGCAGAAACTAATTCATCATTTGCATTATAAAAATCATTAAGCGCTAAAGCAGAATTAACTTGAATCTTTTGTGCTTTATCTTTTCCTTGGCTTGACCAAGTTCTATTCTCATCAATTATTTTCTTTAATGCAGTATAAGTAGGACTTTTTGCTCCAGATTTTGTTGTCTCTGTTACATATGTGAAATGTACTGGAATAACATTCATTCCTTCTTCATCTACAGCAATTTCAACATTACCTGCAATAAATTCTTTGCCGAAATTTGTTGAATCTGCATTTTGAACTGTCTTAATTTGTAAATCATGTGAAAATATTCTACCTTCTAAATGTACTTGATTAATCATTGATTTCTTCATTTCTTTTTCTCCTTCTTTTTTTATTTATATACTCAAACATATTTATATATATAATAATTATATAAAAATTTTTTCTAAAAGTCAAAAAAGTAGGGAATTACTCCCTACTTTACAGCATTATATCTTTCTCCATTTAGAACTTCTAAACAAAGTTGGTATCCTGTTTTACCAGTTAACACACTTTGGAAAATGACTGGAGAGCATCCACTTACAAAAGTAACATCATCTCCTGAATCAAGGAACTTATTTTCATTTCTTGATTCTACATTCCAATAAACAAGGTGTGGTAATGTCAATCCATCTTGTTCCCATTTTTGTCTAATACGTTCCATATGAGTTGCAGCATTGTCTTTACCCCAAGTAGACCCACCATCTATTTCCATATCACTTATAACAACAATAGTCTTTGGCATTGATTTTCTTGCAGCAGGGTCTCTTAATGCAGTAGTTCTTAATAAATTGAACACACTATCTAAATTAGTATTTTCGCATAAGTTTTGGTAATAAATTCTTTGAACCTTATCAACAAAGTCAATACCTTCAGTTTTTATTAACTTAGCTTCTCTTGAGAAAGAAATGAAATAATTTTTAAATGGTTCTCCAATTCTTTCTGCACAATATAAACCTAAAGAAATAGCTACTGCTATTGGTCTTCCCCACATTGATCCAGAAGTATCAACTACACACATCATGCTGCAGTCTTCTCCTTTCAAATAGTCAGGAAGATTTTCCCAATATTTATTTAAAGCTAAACGAGTTGGATCTGATAAATCTGTTGGACGATTATTTCTCCAATAATAACAGTGACCAAATTCATCAATTGCTTTTTCAACAATTTCATAAGGAAATAAACTTGCTGCATTTACTTTTGTAGATTTATCCTTCATGAAAGCCTCATATTTTTTTGCTAAAATATCTCTACGAGCAAAAGCATTTCTATAAACTAATCCTGCTTTTGAAGGTATTTTATCAAATTCTATTTCATCCCATCTATTTTCAGACATTAGTCTTTCAACAATATTAATTTTTTGTCTTAAAGTAGATAAAATTTTTCTATATTGTTTATGTGTCATATCTAAATATTCTCTAAATGCAGTTGCCATTTTTTTTGTCTTTTTGCTTGAAGCATTTTCAGATGGTAGCCATTTTCCTAATAGAGAAGGAGTCTTACTTGCCAAATCTAAAGCTAATTGTTCTTTTAGAATTGCAAAAGCTTGGTCTTTTAAACCAGTACCTTCTGCTGCATAAATAAGGTCATCCCATCTGCCATATTCAGAGATATTAATCAAATTTCTTTTTGCTGCCTCAGGATGTTCATCACATAACCACTTAAAGCATGTGCGGAAAAAACGTCTTTCTCCTTGACCGCCACGAATATCTCTAAGATAAAATAAACATTTTAAAGCAAGAGTTTCATTTTCTTCAAAAGCATTTTTAAATAATAATATACAATCTTCATTAGATCTTACTCTGTAAGCTGCGCCTAAAGAGAACATATCATAAACAGCATTATTTGTTGTTTTATGAGCAAGCGCTCCATTTTCAGTATAAACATAATTTGTTGCATCTTTTAAATCTTCTAAAAACTTATTCATTTTTCTTACCTTATAATCTTTTTCAAGATTCCTTTCTTTTAAATATATTTTATTATAATAAAAATTTTTATTTATTTCCACTTTTACTGTTTAAACTATATTTATCTGCTTGATATAAATCAATATAGAATTTTTCTTTAGCATTTAATTCTAAAGAAGGACATTTTTCTAAGACCTCAAAAGTAAAATTTTCTAATCCATACTCTTGCATATTTTGATAAAGTTTATTTGAAGCAGGAGTATCTATCCCCAAACCGCATTTTGCATGAGTTTTCCAACGAGTCGCAATGTCAACAGCTTGACCTATATAATAAGCATCTGTTAATTGATTTGTAATTTTATAAATTCCGCTTACAGTAGAAGTACCTAGAATATTATTACATAATTGGCTCATTGGCTTTTGATAAAATGATTGTCAAATTAACATGCGCAATACACGAGGATTATTTAATTTAGATTCAATATTACGTAAAACTTTTGCATCATTTAAATCTGCACTAGATATTTTTAAGGAATAAAAATCTTTTTGTTCTTTAATTTCTTGTTCTTTTAATTGGGCTTTAATTGCGGCAGCGCGGGTTTCCGCGATTTTTTGTAATTCTTCTTTTAAAATTTTTATATCATTAAGTAAAGAAATTTGTTCTTCTTCATAGCTTTTTTGAAGCTTTTCTAATAAATAATCATAGTCTTCTTCTTTCTCTTGATATTCTTTATCTAATTCTTCACAATAAGAAGAGAATGCTTTTTTAGCCAAGCTATCAAAATTATCTTGAATTGTATTTAATTGATTTAATTCATTTTGTAATTGTTCTTTTTGCAATCTTAAAGTATTATTTTCTTTTGCAATTAAAAAATTTTCTTTTTCAGTTTGTATATCTTTTGTAATAATATTTTTTAATTTTTTACTATAATTTCAAATTAAAATACAGCTAATTATTATTAATATTATTCCAATTATAGTTCAAAACATTTTTCCTCCTAATAAAAAAGGCTAGGTTAATTAACCCAGCCCTATAAATTTATTTGTTTTGATTATTCAGCTTTTTCTTCAGCATCTGGATCAAAATCTTTTCCTTCTGCTGTAAGTTTAACTAATTTGATAGCTTTATGAGAACCATCTTCTAGTTCGATTTCAGCTGGAACTCTTTCCATTAAACCTTTTCTTTGGAATGCGCTTGTAACAATACCATTAACTTGTCTTACATCTAATCCTGTTCCTTCAGCGATGTCAGCAGCAGTAATATTCTTACCTTCATTTGCTTTTACATAATCAAATACTTTTCTTGAATTTTCTTTTAACATAATTTTTTTCTCCTTTTCTTTTTTCTAAAAATGTTTTTATAATATTTTTTATTATAGATACATTATACTAAAAAATTTTTTTAATTTCAAATTTTTTCTTGAATATAATTATCTATTTCTAAAATTTCTTCTAAGGATAGTTTAGAAATAAGACTTGTAATCTTATCCTCGGTCTCCTTTGCATTACCTTCATTAAAATCCTTTTCTAACCTTGCTATTTCCATAGCTATTTTTTGTAACTCTTTTTTCATATTATTATTATATAAAAAATTTTTTAAAGTGCCAAGTAATCTTCTTCAGTCAAGATTGGTATACCAGCAGATTTAGCAGCTTGGTTTTTTGCACTTGTACTTGTAATATCATTGTTGATTAGATAATGGACTTTGCTAGACATCGCACTAACAACTTTTCCACCTTTACTTTCTATATCGGCGGTTAATTCTGCACGATTTTTAAAAATATGAGTTTTACCAGTAACACAAAATACTTTATCTTTTAAATTATTTTCTTTTTTATTTTCTTCTTTTTGTTTAATTTTTAAAAAATTATTTACTGTTTCATCAAATCTTAAATCATTATAATTAAATTTTAATAAATTATTTTGCATTATTTCTCCAATACCATCATATTTTAAAAAGTCTGTTTCTGCGCGGAAGGCGGTATAAGAATCATAGTACTGAGATAAATCTTTCGATACTCTAGAACCAATCTCTGGGATACCGGCGGCTGCAATAATTTTATCAAGAGTTGTTTCTCGCGCTCCGTCAATAGCTTTTAAAATATTATTTACGCTAGCTACCCCGAAACCGCGGTTTGCGCTTCCACTCTTCCGCATGGGTGTCAAGAGTAAAAATATCATAATAATCATTTACCCAATTCCAATCCATAAGTTTTTCAAGAGTTGCTTTTGATAAACCTTTTATATCTAGACCTTTTTTTGAACAAAAGTGGTCTAATCGATTCAAGACCTTGCCTTCACACTCAGGATTTCCGCAATATAAAACTTCACTATCATTGTCTTTTTTAATTTCTGTTGGTTGTCCGCAAATAGGACAAAACATAGGATAACTGAAATATTCTTTAGTATATTCATTTTCAGGCTCTGCCCAACTAATCTGTGGTATAATTTGATTAGCTTTAAATACTTTTATTTTTTGGTCTTTCCAACCATATTTACCTAAAGTTTCCTTCATAATAGTCAAGTTATGCAAACTAGCTCTATTACAGATAGTCCCATCTATATCAACATCTTCATAGACTGCAACTGGAGTTAGTTGTCCAGTTCTTCCCATTGTCCATTCAATATCTCGTAAAATAGTTTCATACTCATCATCATAAAATTTATAAGCTATTCCGCCCTTAAAATGATGATCTGTTCTACCTTCAGCATTATATTCTTCACAATTATTATACTTAATTACCATTCCATCAATAGGATAATAATTATCACACGTATCTTTTAAAGTATTTATATATTGTTCAAGATTATTTTTACTTTTATCTGTAATATATGGAACTACATCAAATCCATGCCATCTTAATAATTCTAATTTTCTAGATAAAGTTTCAAGTTCTTTTGTAAAGAATCCATCCCAAGCTATAAAAGATAAGTTTCTTGATGCACTTTCGCTTGAATTCAATAATCTGATTGAACCTGCTGCAAAATTTCTAGGATTTTTATATTTATCTTTAAAGGGTTTAAAATCATCATAAGTACAAATAATTTCTCCATCAACAGTTAAATCTTCTTTTAAATTAATTTGATTAGGAATATTTTTTACATGTAAAGCATTATGTAAAATATCTTCTCCTATAATTCCATTTCCCCTTGTTTCAGCTTGAACTAACTTTCCATTTTTATAAGTTAAAGAACAGGTTAATCCATCCATTTTTGGCATAATAATATATTCATGATAAGAAATAAAATTTTTTATATCTTCGATACTTTTTGTCTTATCAAGAGAAAGCATAGGATGTGAATGTTCTACTTTCTTTAATTCATTTACTAATTCAAAACTAATTTTTTGAGTAGGGCTATTAGGATAAGTAAAATTAAATACATTTTCAATATCTTTTAATTCAAAGTACATTTTATCCCATTCTTCATCTGAAATTGCAGGAATGCCCTCATCATAAAGTTGAGTATAATTATTTAATTCTTCAATCAATCTTTTCATATTTTTAATACTATATTTGTCCATTTGCTCACCTCTTTTTCTTAATATTATTATAACAAAAAAATTATAAAAAATAAAATAGGAGAGAACAATCTCTCCTATAGTTTTATTACTGAGGTTATTGTTTTACTTTTTGTTGCTATACTACCTGTAGCACTTCGGCTTAAGCTTTGTAAATCTTGTGCGGAAACACATATACTATTATTTTTACCTATTAACAATAATACATCATTATCATTTATACCGCATGCGCCAGCTAATGTTCCAGTATCTTGAGTAACTTTTAGTACCATTACACCTTTTCCGCCTTTACCCTGAGTTGTAAATTCACCGACAGGAACTTTCTTACTAAATCCAGTTGTAGAGAATATACCAATGTAGTTAGTATCTTCTTTAACCGCAACCGCACTAATTACTTCATCGCCTTCATTTAAAGCAATTCCTTTTATTCCAATTGTTAATTTTCCTATTGGATTTATTAATGCGCTAGATATTCTAATAGACATGGCATTCTTTGTGAATAGAATTATGTCTTCCTTATCTAAGAATTTAACATCTACTATTGTATCTCCTTCTTTAAGCTTAATAGCTTGGATACCAGTACTCTTTTTTGTGTTCTTGTATTCGTCAAATGCAGTCTTTTTAATCATACCATTTTTAGTAAAGAATACTACATAAGGAGCAGGATTTTGCTTATCTAAAGAAGTAATTGCTATAATTTTTTCATTATATTCCATATTAATTAATGTATTTATATTTTGTCCTCTTGTTGTATTCGTTCCAACAGGAATATTATTTACTAATATTTTATACATTTTTCCTATATTTGAAAAGGCTAAAATATTATCTACTGTATTTGTTGATATTGCGGCAAGAGTTGCATCATCTGCGGTTTTTACTCCTTTCCCGCCTTTCTTTTGTATTTTAAAATTAATTTTTGGAATACGTTTAATATCTCCTGTTTGTGACATAATAACTACGCATTCTTCAGGAATAACTGCAGCAGTTTCTTTATCTTCTTTTACAATTTCAATTTGTTCTAAAGCGGTTTTTCTTTTAGTCTTATATTTAGAAGTTAATTCTTTCAATCTTGCAATAGCAATTTGATTTTGTTTATCTTTATTTTCAACTACGGCTGAAAATTCTTGAATTTTTTGTAATAATTCTTTCTTTTCTTCTTCTATTTCTACTTTTTCTAATTTAGCTAATCTACTTAATTTCATATCAAGAACAGCTTTGGCTTGATTTTCTGTCATTTTATAATCATTCATTAAAGTGATTTTAGCTTTTGCCGCGCTATCACTGGTTTTTATTTTTTGAATAATATTATCAATATCTTCAAGAGCAATAAGTAAACCTTCAACAATCTCTAATCTTGCTTTAGCTTTATCTAAATCATATTGATATTCTCTTTTAATGCACTCTAAATTATGTGCAGCATAAATATCGCAATATTGTTTTAATGTTAATAATTTAGGTGTTTTACCCACTAATGCCCATTGATTTGCATTATAATTTTTTTGTAAATCAGTTTTTGCATATAACTGAGCTAACACATGTTCTGGATTACCAGAGCACTCAATCTCGATTAAAAGAGTACCTTTTCCGCTTTTATTATTAATTGACTCAATGCCAGTTAATTCTTCCTTAATAGCCATTTCAGTTATCTTTTCAACAAAAGGCTGAGCATATATTTGATAAGGTAATTCAGTAATTAATATTTTATCTTTTTTAATTTCTGCTTTTCCACGTAAAATAACTTTACCTTTTCCTGTTTCATAAATATTATGAACTTCATCTTTATTAATTATTATTCCACCTGTTGGAAAAGAAGGAGCAAGATTAGAATAATCTAATTTTCCTGTTTCCATATAATTAGCTATGACAGATGATACTTCATCTAAATCATGCGGCAACCATACATTTGCTATTGTACTACCAATACCTTGACATCCATTAACCATTAGTCTAGGGAAAGTTGCAGGTAGCACTTCAGGCCATTCCGCGTCTTCAGAAAAGTTTAATATCATATTAACATTATCTTTTTTAATGCCTCTAAATAAATAGTCTTCAGTAATTTTAGATAATCTAGCTTCAGTGTATCTTGAACTTGCACATTCTGGTCCAGTATATTGGGAACCATTATTACCATGCCAATCTACTTCAGGTACATTATTAATCCAAGGTTGCGACATACGAGCAAAAGTCTCATATATGGCAACATCACCATGCGGCCACCAGTTACCAGTTACTGCACCTGCGATTTTTGCAGACTTAACGTGGGGTTTATTAGACAAGTATCCTTTGTCAAACATTTCCCAAAGACAAGCTCTTTGTCCTGGCTTTAATCCATCTCTTGCATCTGCAAATGCTCTTGCTGAGTTAGCTTCATATGAAAAATCTATAAAATTTTGTCCTAATTCATCTATAATATCTACTTGTTTATTTACCATATATTATCACTCGCCTCCTCAGAATGAGCTAATAGCCAGTCACGTCTTGGTGGGACATGAGTGCCCATTAAAATTTCAAATAAATTATCTGTTTTTTCTATATCATTAACTGTTACTTGCGCTACATTTCTTGTTTCTGGATCAAGAATACAAGGACCAAGCTCTTCCGCATCTTGTTCGCCAAGTCCCTTATTTCTATTTATTAAGTATTTTTTTCCTTCATGCTCTTTTTTATATTTCTCTAATTCATCATCATCTTTTAAATATATATAAGTATCTTTACCTTCTGTAACTCTATATAATGGAGGCATAGTAATCCAAATATGACCATTTATAATTAACTCTGGACATAAACTCCAAAAGTAAGTAAGTAATAAATTTTTAATAGCCATTCCATCAGGGTCTGCATCACAGGCAGTAAATATTTTACCATAACGAAGTTTCTTTTCATCATAAATTAAAGTATGAGTTTTTTGATCGAAATCTAAACCTAATGCTTTAATTAAATTTAAAACTTCTTGATTTGCGAATACCTTTTCATCAGAATTTTTATATAGATTAATTATTTTTCCTCTGATAGGGAAGACCGCCATTGTATCTGGATTTCTTGCGGCGATTAGACCTCCAGCCGCACTATCTCCTTCCGCAATAAATAATTCACATTCTGTTCTATCTTTTGAGTTTGCATCAACTAATTTGCTAGGTAAAGATAATAATTTATTTTTTGGTTTATTGTTTGTATTTCTTGCGGCATCTCTTGCTCTTTTAGCTGCTTCTCTTGCTTTACGTGCGGCAAGCGCTTTATCTGCAATCATTTTTAATTCTTTTTCATTATTATTAAACCAATATTGTAATTCTTCAGTTATTGCAGAAGTAAAAGGTGTCATATCAAGTTGAGTTACTGTTGATTTAACTTGAGCATTATAAGCTACATTTGGCGCAGTTAAATTAAATACAATATATAAACCTTCTTGTAAATCTTCTCCAGTTAAATTATCTTCTCCAGCTTTTAACCATTTTTTCTCTTTAAAAAATTTATTAAATTCTCTTGTTAAAATAGTTTTAATTTGAGTTATATGAGGACCTTTCTCAGTTAATCCTGTATTTACATAAGGAACAATAGTTAAAGAATAATTCATTGTATATGTCATTACCATATCAATTTTATTTTTACCATTTTCATATTTTAAATTAAATCTATTTTTGATTAATTCTTTATCTGCGACCGCCATATCTACTAAATCATTTAAGCCTTTTGTTGATACATAATTAATTTGTTCTCCATTAAGATTTAAATTAATTTTAAGACCAGGGCATAAACAAGTAATAGTTTTAAATAATTCTTTAACTTTTCCTTCTTCTACTGTTGTATGAGTAAAAAATTCTTCACTTGGAGTCCATTTAACAATAGTACCAGAATTATGTTTTAATGAACCTGTTTTTCTTTTATCAAAAACTCCTTCTTTAAAGTAAACAGTTTCATATTTATTATCTCTATATGTTGTAACTTCAAGATTATGAGATAAAAAGTTTGTTAATTTACTACCAATACCAAAAGAACCTAATGAAGTTCCTTCATATGTTCCATCTTCTCTATATTTTCCTGAAGTATTTAAAACGCTGAATGCAGCCTCTAAAATAGACTTTCCATCTTCTCTTATTTCATTAGGAATGAAACCTTGACCAAAGTCTTCAACTGATATATTTGTATTCTTATCTTCATTATTGATAAGAACATTTATTTCAGTGCCGTGACCAAGTCTATATTCATCAACTGCGTTAGAGATAATTTCTACTAAAAGTTGAGTTGAATAAGTTGTATCTCCCGCATAAACACCTGGCTTTAATCTAGTAAAAGCAAGGGGATCAAGAGATTCTATACTATCCTTTGTATATAAATTATCTTTTTTCACAAATTTTCTCCTTTCGTTATTTTTTCTTTATTAAATTATATCAAATTTTTTAAAAATTATCAAAATTTTATTTCTATTCGTACAAAATCTCATTTTCTCTTAAAATTTTAATAAATTTTTCTTGATTATTTGCGGCGATAGCATCCGCTAATTCATTTCCAATAATGCCTTTGTGTCCAGTACATTTCTTAACTGTCCATCTACCTTTTGGATATTCTACATATTCCCATAATTTTCTTATTATCTCATAGTTTTCTATTTGTTGTTTTTTACTATTTTTTCAACCATTAGTTGCCCATGAAAAAATCCAATCATTGCATATGTTAACGCAATAGGCTGAATCACAATAAATTGTAACTTGTTCATTCCAATATCTTGTCGAGGCAATATGTATCGCGGTTAGAAGAGCACAAAGTTCCATTTGATTATTTGTAACTAATTGTTCATATTGTTGACCATGTTTATCAATAATTGAATTTTCTTTTATAATAACTAAGCCCCATCCACCTTTTCCGCGGATTTCCGCGCGAACTACCATCACAATACATTTCTATCATAATCTATCAACTCCTTTAAAATAAAAAAATAGAAGAAGGAATTATCCTTCTTCCTCTTCTGGATCTGCATAAAGTGAAGGAGTGCTAGGATTATTTAATCCTTCTCCATTAAACCCTTGTTTTAATCCATAAACTGCAGCTTCAATTAACATTCTTAATTCTACTTCAGATATAAGTATACCTTTTTCGCTTAAAATAATTGTAGCTTGCTCAATAGCCTTTTGAAGTTTTTCATCTCCATTAATGGCTTTGTAAACTTGCTCTACATATTCAACAGTTGATTGAACTACTTGTTTTTTAATTTGTGTATTAATTTTTTCTTCATAGGCAACTTTTATTTTATTTCCTAAAACTGCGAATCATCCTGCAATCAATGTTGCTAATGCAGGCAATAAGATACTTAATACTTGATTTAGTATTTCTTGATCCATATTATTCTCCCTTCTTATTGGCTATTGCATTAACAATAGTTCTTCTCCCATTCATTTTTATAATGAGAGAATTTGTTAATGAATCTTTTTTCCTATACCAGTCTTTCTTTTCATTGTTTAAGTTTTCTATTTCTTTCCTTAAAACAATATTTTCGGGTGATTTTGGATTATAGTCGGCCCTACCTAAAAGTTGTTTTTGATAGTTTTCTAGTCCTTTAATTTGATTGTTTATTACTTCTATCCTTTTTTTTATATATTTAATTATGGCACGCATTTCCGCATATTCACAACCAGCATAAGATGAAGAGATGTCTAAGTCTTCACTATGCAATTTTGATGTTGCGGTAAACAATCCATAATCAGTTCCAATTGTAACTGAAGAAATACCTGTTCCCTCATCAAAATTGGAATTTAATAAGTGTATTGTACTCATACATCTTCTCCTTTCATATTTATTATATACAAAATTTTTTATTATGACAAATTTTGAATATTATCTAATTCATTTTTCTTTTGTCTAATATCACTAATAATTTGCTCAATAGATACTGGATATCCATTATGAGCGTCAACTCCTACATTATACATATAAGGATTTTCATTATAGAAGTAGTTTTCCGCGTGAGTATGGCCATGTAAATTAATTAAATGCTGAAAAACTGCTTTACCATCATCATAGTTTGCTGTAATTGTTGGATAATGACAAAGGAAAAAACTAAATTTACCATATTTAATAATAGTAGCATAAGTAATTTCTACTATATTTTTTAATTTTTTGTAATATTCTATTCTAGTATTAGTATCATGATTACCTAAAATAATATGAATTTTTCCTTTTAATTGTTTAATTAATTCAATTCCGGCATCATAATCGTCTAACATTAAATCTCCTAAAATATAAACGTCATCCTCATTTGTAACTATTGAATTATATCTCTTGATAATTTCATAATTATTTTCTTCAACTGAGGAAAAACCTCTAGGGCCTCCTCATATAAAATCTTTATCATGATTAAAATGAAGATCGCTTGTAAAATAAATCATTTTAATTTACCTCCTTCTTTAATCTTTTTTTGATTACATCATATTGTACTTTATTTAATACCTTTAAAGCATCTTTATTAATTATTTCTTCTGGCTTTAAATATTTTTGTTCAATTTCTTTTGTACTTTCATCATATTCATCTGCTAATTTTAAGGCTAATTCTAATGGATATTGATTTAATTTAGCTTTAATTAAATCTTCTTTATTAGGATTAAAAGTTAAGCAAGATTTATAATCCTTATTAGAAATATAAGCACGGATAAAATTATTCATACGCATAATATGATGTAATTGTTTTCCATCATATCCATATTTTTTAATTTTATCAATTAAAGATGGATAAGGATGACATAAAGCTTTCTTTTTTTCCATTGACATTCCCACCATACATCTTAAGGCTTGATTAATATTATAATGAGCAATTAATTCGTTATATTTTGTTAAATAATTCCATTCCTCTTGATATTCTGGGTTAACAATAACAAAATCAGTAAATAAAATTTCTAAAAAGTTAATATTTTGTTTTTTAAAATTATCAAACATTAAACGAATATCTTTAATATCAATATGTTCATTATTTGGAGTTACATAAGTAGTACTAATTGGAGTTCTATTATAAACAAGGTCTTCTAATGATGGAATTACAATTACTTTTGAATCAACATCTGATTGATATTCTTCATTATAAATATCTAAATCATAATTTTGAGAACCTTGTAGACATAAAACAAAAAATTTTAAGTTTGGATAGGCTTTTATAAATTCAGCATAATGTTTAAATAATTTCTTCATAATATATTTTTTTCTTGTTTGATATGTATTAATATTAATCTCCATAATGAGTCACCCAACCTTTCTCTCCTGCAGGTTCAACTATAAAAACTCTATTAAAGCCTTCTTTTTTTGTAGGAATTTCTAATCTAATCCACATTTCTTTAATACTAGTTTCTGGTACTCTTGCTCTCCCTGTGCGTTTAGCATTTCTTTCCAAACAAACTTTAAGAGGAGTATTCATATAAATTGCATTAATTTCAAAGTTATCTTTATATAATTCTTTAATTTTTTTAATAAGTAATGCTCTAGATTTTTGAGTTAAACAAGTTGAATCTGCATAAACTGCATCAAATCTTTTTAGAGTATTAGCTATATTTTGACAATAGACAGCATAAACCTCCTTTTCTTTTGAAAAATAAGGTTCATCCGCCATAAGAAAAGCATATCTTACCTCATCTCTAGAGATATGTTGTGCTTTATTTTTTATTTTTTTACTTTTTCGTAGTAAAGTAGTTTTACCACTTCCGCGGAATTCCGTACCATAATATAAAGTTGTTTTTTCATCATAATAATCATCTCCTATCTATGATTACAATCATAACTTTTATTTGCATTCCAGCATTTACCACTAAAATTATATTGACAATCAATGTTATTGCAAGAAGCTAGGTCTGCTATTGGAATACGCTGTCCATTTACAAATCTGCCACTTTCAAATTCTAATTTGAAATCTTCATAAGTATAGCTACTGCCGGGGCGAATTTCCGCATGATTGCACTCTTTCCCGCAATGAAGACAAAATAAATTTTTTAAATGTCCAGATTCCCTTTGTGCGCCTATGTTTCTTACTATTGGAATACCTTTATTACCGCACTCAACGCAGTAAAAATCACTAAAAGATAATGGATTTTTCATTTTATCAATTCCTTTCATTTATATATTTTTTATATATATTTATTATAATATTTTTTTTAAAAATTATCAAATGGGTAATTTATTGCTTTTTTATAAAAAAAATTATATAATAAATATATAAAAAATATATAAATGAAAGGAATTGATGTAGAATGATTAGTATTACGGGTTTTGAACCATTGGATTTGGTTATAATGAATAGTCATGAAAAAATGATTAATACAAGAGATTATATGCAAAAATATACAATAAGTTTAGAGGAGGCTCTTGATAGTTTAGGTTATGATTATGAAGATTTTACTAGAAATGATTTAAAACAACTTACTGCTCTTGACAGATATTAAAAATTTTGCTATAATTATTTATGAGGTGATAAAATGAAGTTTGCAGTTGAATATACTCAATATACTTCACAATTTTTAGGTGTTAATGAAAAATTACTAGAAAAAATTGATGAGATTACAATAGAATGAAATCCAAAAGATTTAACATTATTAGAATTTCTTCAAAAATATCAAGATAAAAGAATAAATATTGTTATTTTTGATAATGATAGCTTTGAAGAATATAAAATGATATCTAAAATGGAAAATATTTTAAAAGATTTTCCTAATTTAAATATTGCTTTTGTTTTTACATATAATATAGTAGAAAAATATCCTGAAACCTTTAAAAAAATAAAAGAAAAAAATTTAAAGTTTTATTATTATTATGCAATATATAATTGAGAAGATTTTAATTTTTGATTAAAAGCAGGGGTAAGCGATATTGTTATTGGTAATCAACTTTGTTTTGAATTAGACAAATGTAAATCTTTAGCAATAGAATATAATATTATATTAAAAACAGATATAGGAATTGTACAAAAACATTATTATAATATAAAAGATTATCAAAGTTTTTTTATAAGACCTGAAGATATAGAATTGTATAGTAAATATATAGATGTATTTAATTTATATTGGTCAAACTCTTCTGAAAAAAGAGATTTAGGAGTTTTATATGATATTTATGCAGTAGATAAATACTGGTATGGAAATCTTCAAGAAATTATTTTGCAATTACAAGAGCCTATTGATAGTAGATGTTTATTGGCAGGATTCGCAAAAAATAGAATTAATTGTGGAAGAAGATGTTTGTCTGGATCAAATTGTAATTTATGTAAAAATCAAATTGATTTAGCAAAAACTTTAAATGTAAATGATTTAATATTAGAAAATAAATAGTAAAAGGAGGTTTAGAATGAAAGATAGAAATTTATTATGTAAATATTATATACAAGCAAATAAATGTTCAAAAAATAAAGGTTGTACTATTTGGAAAGAAATGCAACATTGTGGTTTATATGAACCTAATTTAAATTCTAAACCTTTAAGAGAAAATAACAAAAGACAGAAAATAGAAAAAATTAGGAGGGAAGATAATGGCTAAAGGATCGGAGAGTAAGTTAATTATAGCAAAGAAAATTTTAGATACTTTTGACGGAAGCTTTTTATTTAATGAAGGAAAAGAGATTAGAATTCCTTGTAAAGAGGAAGGAGAAGAGATTCAAATTAAAGTAACATTAACCGCAGCAAAAACAAATGTAGCGCCTGGAGATGATGTTGCTTTACCAGAAGCACCAAAAAAACCAGATATCAATAGTACAAGTATGAAAAATAGTGCTTTTAGTGCGGAAACCGCAGAAATAACTCCAACTGAGGAAGAAAAAGCTAATGTAAGAAATTTACTTCAATCTTTGCGGACTATAATAAGGCCAAAAGGAATTATTGATTTTTAATAAAATTTATAATATAATTAAATGGTATTAAAAAATATCATTTTAATATATACTAATTTGTTTCATAGAAGGGGGTTTAAATGAAAAATTTAAAAGATATTTTTATGACGACTATGTTAGTTGTTTGCATTACTTTATCTATTGGAACATCAATTCTTACATTATCTAGAATGAGTCCTGAAAAGGTAAAGCTGCCAAAAAATGTTCTTTCTGGCGACACATTAGTAATAGAAAGTAATAGCGGTGAAATCAAATCTGGAGAAACTCCAGATTTGAATTTTTATATACAAAAAGAAAAAGAAATTTCTTGGTTAACCTATTACACTACTACTAATGTGAATATTCGTCAGGAACCAAGTTTGGAGGCAAAAGTAATTAAAACCGTACCAATAAATACTGAGGTTTTAATTGATGCGGAAACCGCAAATGATACTTGGTCAAAAGTTAAAATTGACAATAATAATTTTTTTATATATAATCAATATATATCAAAAGAAAAAGTTATTGTAACAACAAAGAAAGAAATTAAGAAAGAAAGTAGTGGTAGTAATGAAAATTTATTAGGTTATTTTACATTAACCTATTATTGCCCTTGTACAAAATGTTGCGGAAAATATGCAAGCGGAATTACCGCAAGTGGTACTACAGCAACAGCAGGTAGGACAATAGCAGCTTCATCTCAGTATAGTTTTGGAACTAAGATGATTATTAATGGTCATACTTATACTGTTGAAGATAGAGGTGGAGCAATTAAAGGAAATAAAATTGATATTTATGTAGATTCACATCAAGAAGCTTTAAAGCTAGGTAGAAAAACAAATGTTCCAGTTTACTTAGCTCAATAATTATTTTTATAGGAGGTATATAAAATGGGAGAAGATGAAAAAGATTTAGATTATCCATATTATGAAGCCACTTATTTAGATGATGACAATAGTAAACATATGGTAAGAATAGTATCAAACTCAGATTTAAACTTTTATAAAGAAAGATTTGAAAATTTTGAATACCATTTAGTGAACACTTTGTAAATGTTAATAACCTAAAATTTTTTAGGTATAGCTCTTAAAATAAACACGTTTTATTTTAGGAAGGAGTGAATTCCAATGAGTAAGAAAAGAACTACTGACCGTTCAATCAAATATCAAATGATTGTTTTGGCTGGAACTCGGTGTATGTGTTGTGGAAAAGATGTTGGGAAGGATATAACTTGGCATCATTTAAAACCTAGATACGCTGGAGGAAAAGATTCTTTACCTAATGCAAGTTTGCTTTGCGCTAATTGTCACACTCATATTCATAAGTATAAATGGGGCGATGCAGAGTATAAGCGGTTAACGAGAATTATTCTCCGTAATCGTGCGGAATTCACTGGGAGAGAAGACTTAAATAGAGAGTTTTCTTTCAATTAATTGAGGAGTATTTTTTACTCCTCTTCTATATTTGCCGAGTATGCGAATTGGTGAGCAGGCTGTCTTGAAAACAGTTGACCTGAGAGGGTTTCAGGGTTCGAGCCCCTGGCTCGGCGCCAAAAGGAGATTAAATAATGAACGATTTTATTAAAAGTATATTTGCAGGATTATGTATTGGTATCGCGGGAACCGCTTATGTAGCTTTAGGAGGGGGTCCATTCGCTGCATGCTTATTTGCTGTTGGACTTATTTCTATTGTTTTATTTGATTTTAATTTATATACTGGTAAAATAGGATATATTAAATCATATAAAGATATTCCAAAAATGTTATTAATTCTATTAGGTAATGTTCTTGGATGTATGATTATAGCTATGACATCGGGAGTAAGAGCTGATGCTCTTGTTGAAGCTAAATTATTATTACCTTGGTGGGTAGTATTTTTTAAAAGTATATGATGTGGTTTTTTAATGTATCTTGCAGTAAATACATATAAAGAACATAAAAGTTTAATAGGAATTATTTTTTGTATTCCAACTTTTATTTTATGTGGATTTGAGCATTCTATTGCAGATACTTTTTATATATTTACAGTAGATACTTTTCCTATTGCAATTTTTGGAAAAGTATGTATATTTTGGTTGATGACTGTATTGGGTAATGCAATTGGAGCAAATTTATTTAAAGTATTAAAATTATTTGAAAAAAATAAAAATTTATAATATAATAATTATAGAAAATAAAAATAAATTAAGTTTATTGCTGTTATTAGAACAGCTTATTATAGATTATTTTCTTTTTTCCTATTTTTCTTTTATTAAAGTTATATATAAGAAAGTAAAAATAGGTTTTATATGGCTTAGTAGCTCAGATAGTAGAGCAGCAGACTGAAAATCTGCGTGTCAATAGTGCAAGTCTATTCTAAGCCACCAAAATAAAACGGTTTCTTGGTCTAGCGGTTATGACGCTTGCCTGTCACGCAGGAGATAGGAGTTCAACTCTCCTAGAAACCGCCATATATTGGGGAGTAGCCAAGCGGTAAGGCACAAGACTTTGACTCTTGCATTCGGCGGTTCGAATCCTCCTTCCCCAACCAACGATTTATGTCGCGCAAGGCATACGGTGGTTTGTCCTATGACTCCGTTATTGGAAAAGTTCGTTTAGTGGCGACTGCAGCAGTATTCGCCGGTCGCCACAATTTTATATAGGGGTTTGGTGTAATGGTAGCGCAGCGGTCTTCAAAACCGTAGAGTACTGGTCTCCAAAGCCAGTGGTGTGGGTTCGAGTCCTACAACCCCTGCCATACATATCGAGGTCGTCCAATGTTAGGACTTACGTCTCCAAAACGTAGTATGTTAGTTAGAATCTAGCCCTCGGTGCCAATTATTTTTCATATTAAGACGATTTTTTAAGAAAGAAGGAATTTTAAATGAAAGATACAAGTTTAATGTTATGGGATTTATTTGATCCTTTCGACTTCGATAAGAAGTTTTATAATTTCAACCGTGAAGAAAAAGATATGCATCCTTATTCAATTTTAAATAAGGAAAATGCAACAATTTTAACACACAATGTGTTAGGATTGAATAAAGAAGATATTCAATTATCTAAGAAAAAAGAAAACGGAATTGCTTATATAGTAATTACAGGAAAAACAACTGATGAAGTAACTGGAAAAACCTACTCTATTAATTCTAGATTTAGTGTAGATGAAAATAAAGTTGATTTATCAAAAGTTTCTAGCACTATGAAAAATGGTCTATTGTATATTACTATTCCTTATAAAAAAGAAGATAAGGAAGCAGAGAAAGAATCTTTTATTAAAATAAACTAATTTAAATAGTTTATTATTTTATTTTTAATCTTAATATGAAAAATTTAAGTCCAATTATACGCATTAGCGCGGGAAAGTCGTGCCTAGGTAACTGCAAGCGGCCGCCAAAAGTTCGTCATAATGTGGAGGTTAATTGGACTTCCAATGCCAACATAGCACAGTTCGGTAGTGCAACTGACTTGTAATCAGTAGGTCGTCTGTTCAAATCAGACTGTTGGCTCCATCGGAATGTGGCTCAGTTGGTAGAGCGCGTGGTTTGGGACCATGAGGCCGGGAGTTCGAAACTCTCCATTCCGACCAATAAAAAGACGCATACAGCAAAATTTTTTGGAAAATAATGATTCTGCAAAAATCAGGACATGGGTTCGAGTCCCATATAGTTTTTTTGACTATTAGCTCAGCGGTAGAGTGCTAAAAATTCTAATGCGTCTTGTTTTATGGGGCTATAGCTCAATTGGTAGAGCGCCTGCCTTGCAAGCAGGAGGTTAAGAGTTCGATCCTCTTTAGTTCCACCATTTTTTATATGGTAAGATTAGTGTAGTGATAGCACGAGAGATTGTGGCTCTCTTAGGATAGGTTTGATTCCTATATCTCGCCCCAAGACGTGGAGGCGTACCCAAGCTGGTGAAGGGGGCAGTTTGCTAAACTGCTAGGTCGAGTAATCGGCGCAGAGGTTCGAACCCTCTCGCTTCCGCCAATATTTATGGGGGCAGCAGCCTATGGATGGTCAGTGCAACTCTGACAGCCTCCACTATTTTATGTGCGTGTCGCCAAGTTGGTTAAGGCAGAAGGCTGCAACCCTTCTATCACTGGTTCAAGTCCAGTCATGCACTCCAGTTGACATTATAAAAAATTTTATATATAATTTAATAATAAAAGGGATAAACAGCAAACACCATTACAGGCACAAATTTTGAATGAAAATTAGGAGTGATCTAATTACTTTTAGAATTCATTGTGATGGTTTGGCTAAACTATAAAATAAGGTATTTGTCCCTTGAAAATAAAAATATATTTATTTGATGTTTAGCTCAGCCTAGCTAAAAAGAGTGATATTTAGAGAGACATACAGCAAAAATATAATCTATATTATTTAAAATGTTTTGTGGGAAAACTAGAAAAAATAATGTTAATTGTCTCTCGTTTTTCTTTTTTATTTGATTTTTTTATAAAAAAATATTATAATATTTATAGAAAATAAAAATAGAAAGGAATTTAAAAATATGGAATATTTTTGGGAAACAGAAAATAAATTTAGATTATTTTTAAAAGATATTTTTGGTGAACAATATCGCACAAAATATTCTTTAACTGGAAGTGGTATTTATAATTTAATTACTACTTCAAAAGGTATGTATGAAGCTAAATATAGTCAAGCCAAAAATTTAATTCCAGCTGATAATCATGCGGTTTCCGCAGATAAACAAGAAATAATAAATAAAATTGTTGAAAATTTAAAAACTGAAGGTACTATTAGTGGAGGTAAATTTATTTCCTTTGCCGTTGGACCTTGGTTTGCGAAAGTAGAAATTATAAAAAAAATAAAAGAACCTTCATAGGAGAATAAGAAAATGCCAAATTTAAATAAACAAAAAATTATTGTAGAAAAAGGAAAGATGTCTAGCTCTTGTTATATTCCTTATGAAATTTTATATACTGAAACAGTATTAGGAGAGCAAGCGGCAAAAGATAGAATTAAGGAATTAAAAGAGAAATATAAAGATATTGAAGGAATTTCAATTCATTATTTTAGTTTATAATTAATTTAATGATAAATGATTTTTATTAATATTTTTAAGGCACATACAGCAATCTTTTCTGGTAACGAAAAAATAGTGCCTTGTTTTATGCGGGTATAGGATAATGAGAGTCTATCATGCTTCCGACCTGAAGATCTGGGTTTAATTCCCAGTACCCGCTCCAAATACACTAGATTATGCTAACCTGTCGCGGAATAGTCGTGCCATGGAAACTGCAAGCGGCTGCCAAAAAATCGTTACAGAGGAAGGTTAACTAGTGTTTTATATGCAGATATGGCGTAATTGGCAGCGTTTCAGCCTTCCAAGCTGATGGTGCGAGTTCGAGCCTCGCTATCTGCTCCAGTATATATTTTTATATATATTTCTAAAAATAATTTTTTAGGAGGATGAAGATCTATGCGGTGCGAACTAAGTTTTTTCTGGGATGAAGACGATGCTATTGAGGTTGTTGAAAATCTTTATCACATTGCTGTTAATCAAAAAGAAGATTTAGTTTTAGTTATTGGTGGAGAAACTTATATTTTCCCTCTTCTTTTTGAAAAAAAACTTAGACAACAGAAAATTAAAAATATTTATCATAAGCACAGTAAGACTCCTGATTAGGAAAAAAATAATGGTATCTAGCAGCCGAGCCTGATTGTAATGGTCGGGAAATGGAGCAAGCTAGCAGAAAAAGGAACTCAGACGGTGAGGGAAGAAGGCCCAGGCCAGTGGGCTTACCGCAATCCATAGACTTCCAAAATAACTGGAAAATGGAGGTGTAGCAGGTTAGTTCCAATTACCGTATGTGGTAGCAAATTCTTCCTTGAGGGCAAGATTGCAGACGGCGCTCACCAAAATAAATAGGTCTGCTTTTTATTTTTATAAGGAGTTAGTATAATGAATATTTTTGCATTATCAAATGAAGAATTTGAAAAATATTTAAAAGAAGATTTAGATAATAAAAATCCAAAAGAATTATTATTAGAATTAATTGAATGTGGATTAGAGTGTTCTTCAGAAATGAGACATTTCACAAAAGAAGAAAATGAATATTTTTGAAATAAAGTTAAAGAAAAAAGTAAAAATATAGGAGTTGATAATAATGAAGAAGATGATTACTTTCTAATATAATATTAGAAAGGAGTGATGTTTATGTCTAGATCTTATAAGAAGTTTCCTTTTTGTAAAGATGTAGAAAGTAGCAAATGGGGAAAACAATTATGTAACAGACATATTCGTAGACATAAAAATGAATTACCAAATAAAGGAAATTTACATAAAAGATTAAATGAACGTTGGGATTTCATTTATGATTATTCAAGTCATATGACTTGGGAAGAATATGCAAAATGGTGTGAGCAAGATTCATTTGGTAAAGAATTAATAAAAGCTGATTATAATGATTGGTGTAAATGGTATAAAAGAAAATAATGCGGTCGGCGGTAAAAATCCCCTTTCTCGGTCAAGGTTTCTTGGCCGACCGCCGCAGCTATATAGTGGATTAGCTCAGTAGGTTAGAGCGCTTCTCTGATAAGGAAGAGGTCTAGAGTTCGATTCTCCAATCCACTACCAAAAGATAAAGAAGATTAACGTCTTAAAGTTTAGTTTTTAAGACGTTATTTGTCTTCTTAAAAAATTTTTATTATAATATAATATATATAAAAAATTCTATCTCTTAATATGTTAAACAAATGAAACAAATTAGAGTAAGGAGAAAATATGGAAAATACAAATAAGCCTCTCGCCCGTTTGGGCGAAAAGGTAAAACAAAATTGAAAAAGAATATTAATTGTTTTTACTTTTATATTAGTTTGTCTTTCTGCTGTTATTGCAGTAATTTGTCCGCAATATCAAATTGGTTTTCAATACTGGAAGGATAATACTAATGAACTTGGGATTACTCAAATAGAAAATTTTGATGCTCTCATTTTAAGAAATTATGTAAGTAAATTACAAGGAGAGGGATATGAAATTGCGTCTGGAGATCTAGATAATTCTATCTCTTCGCATTGGGGAATATTTAAAAAAGAAATTATAAATCAAGATGAACTAAAAGAAAAATTAATTAATAATATAAATATTGATATTTATATATATAAATTAATTATCCCTAATGATGAAATGATTTATTATTTTAAGAACGAAAACGAATGTAAGGATTTTGTCAATAAAGTTAAAGCTTATAATTCAAAATTGGAAGTTGAAGTTCAAAAAACAATAGGAAAAATAGAAGATATCTCAAGTGGAGATATCCTAACAACTAAATTAAATAAATTAGAAGAAATTAAACAGGCAGAATTAGCTAAACAAAAAGCGGCTGCTGCAAAGAAAAGAACTGTAACAGTATCTAGATCTAATTATAAAAGGTCTAATTATAATATTATTGCTTCTTATGTTTATATTTCTTCATATTATGGTATGCGTAAAGGTAAAATGCATACTGGCGTTGATCTTGCTGCAAGTCAAGGTACTTGTGTATACGCTTGAAAAGCGGGTAAGGTTAAACAAGCATCTTGAAATTCACAAGGTTATGGTAAATTTATTATTATTGAGCATGATGATGGCACTACTTCAAGATATGCACACCTTAGTGGGTATGAAGTATCTAAAGATGACATTGTTACTCAAGGACAGCTAATAGGTTATGTGGGTTCAACTGGTAATTCTACCGGTCCACATCTACACTTTGAGATATTGGTTAATGGTAATTTTGTGAATCCATTAAATTATCTTTAATCTTTATATTAAGAGATAGAATTAAATATAGGTTAAATTAGCTGAAAAAAGCTATTTTATATAAAAATTTAGCAAGGAGGAATATACTATAATGAAGAAAATAGTATTATTAGTATTAGCTCTTGTGATGGTTTTAAGTTTATGTGGATTTACTAATGCCGCAACTTATACAGATTTAACAAAAGGTAATGCTAAATATGTTAGTGCTGTTGATGCGTTAACAGAATTGAAAGTAATTGAAGGATTTCCTGATAATACTTTCCGCGCTGATGAAATGATAACAAGAGCACAATTAGCAAAAATGTTGGTTCTTTGTTCTGGCTTAGATGATCAAGCTAAAATTTTAAGCGCAAAAACTATCTTTTCAGATGTAGATTCTACTCATTGGGCTGCAGGTTATATTGCAGTCGCAGCACAAAGTAAACTTATTGTTGGTTATCCAGATGGAACCTTCTTACCTGAAAAAGAAGTTTCTTATGCTGAAGCATTTACAATGTGTTTAAGAGCATTAGGCTATGGTAATGTGGTTGAATCAGAAGGAACATGGCCAACAGCTTATATGCTTAAAGCGGTAGAATTAGGTTTAAATGATGATATGGAAGATGTTGTATCAAATAAACCAGCTACAAGAGGAAATATAGCAATTCTACTTTGGAATATGCTTAGAACTGAAATGTGGAGAATTTCTGCAGAGTCAGAAAAAAATGGCATGACCAAGACAAATACTGGCGATTATATGCTAAATGTTAAATTTCCAGATTATACATATGTAGAAGATGGAATTATTACAAGTATTGATGTGGTTGACAATGAAAATGTAACTCTTACTCTTGATAAAAAAATTACTGCAAAAATTGAAAATGTAGATTTAGTGCATTTAATTGAAGGTCAAAAAGTTTCTGCTTTAATAAAAGAAGGAAAGAAAGAAGATATTTTCTTAACATTAACACCTTCAAATGAAATTTTAAGCGGTTTTGCAGAAGATAAAAATGAAGATAAACTAAAGATAAATGGAAAAGAATATAGATTAGAAGAAGATATTGAAATTAATGTTAACGATTATGTAGTAGTAGAAATTGAAGGTAAAAAAATTACCGCAATTAAAACTCTTCCAACAGGAGGTATCTTTGTTGAAACTTTATCAAGAATGAAATCTAAAATTGATGAAGAAGCTTTAGTTATTAAAGATGGAGAATGGACAACAAGAGATGCAATTAAAGTTGGAGATATTTACACAGAAGTTGAAAATTATTACGTAGTAAGTTCAGAAACTTATGAAGGAGAATTTGAAGTTGTTTATACTGATGCAGTTAAATGGGATGGAGAAAAAGTTGAATTAACTTATCTTTCTATTGATCAAGAAGATTATAGATTAGCTGAAGATAAAATTATTGCTAAAAAAGATAAAGATAATAAAACTGATATTTCAATGATTGATTTAAAAGTAAAAGTAAAAGACAATGAATATACTGGAAAAGATGTTTTAGTATATAATAATTATTTATCAATTCCAGTAAGACTTGAATTTGGAGAAGTAAATAGTGTTTCTTCAGATGAAAGCTTTTATGCTATTGTTTCTAATGGAGCATGGTCAAATGGAAGTTCAAAAGGTAAAATTTATAGTATTGGAGTAGTTGGAGTTGATGGTGAAGAAACAGAACTTAAGACTGTTGTTAATGCTGATTTACCTGAAATTTTAGCTTCAAATAAAGATTATTATAAAAATAATCCTGATGAAAAAGGCTTATTTGCTTGAATTGATTTAAATGATAATGATGAAATTGAATCATTAGTAATTTTAGAAAATGGTTTACAACCAAATGATAAGTATACAATTGCCGCAGTTGATGCAGATTCAAAAGTAAATGGTAAAAAGATTACTATTTCTGGAGAAGAATATACAATGACAAATTTAACAGTAATCCTTGAAACTAGAGCTCATAAAAATGATGATAATGTTATTGACGGATTTAATGTAAATGTTTCTACTGATTATAATGAATATGATAATATTATTTTACCAGAAGGAACACTTGCTGCACTTGATAATAGAAATAAAGTTAAATTTTTATTTATTACTAGTGAAGCTGAATCTAACGAAATTTATTATGGCATTGTTGAAAAAGGTTCAAATTATTCTAAAGATTTAATTAAATTAGATGGAGAAGAATATGAAATTACAAAAGATAGTATTGATTATGATACTGGAGATGTTATTAAGTACTCTTTTGTAAATAATAAGATTAAAGTAAAAGAAATTTTTGATATTAAAGTCTTAGATGATGCTACCGCATTTATTGTTGATGAGGTAGATAGAGACTTTAGCGCAATTATTCCATTTAGTGGAGATTATCTAACACTAGAAGAAGATGAAACTGATTATAAAGATCATAAGAAATTTAAAGTCTATGAAATTGATTATAATTTAGATAGTGATAATAATATTGAAATTAATGAATTAGAATTAAATGAAATTCGTGGCTATAAAGGATTAGATGTAGATAGATATGATAGAATTTGAATTCTTGAAGATGATAATACTATTTTAGTATTAAAAGATTTAGATAAAGATGAAACTATTGTTGAAGGTACAATTATTACTACAGAATTAGATTAATTTTTAATGAACGACCATAAAGTTATTATTTGACTTTATGGTCATTTTTTTTTAATTTACAGAGCAAAAATTTTATATTCTTTATAGAAAAATTATGGCAGAAAAGGATGTGAATAATAGAAAAATGAGTAAAATTACAAAGAAAATCAGAAAAATAGTTTTAGATACTGAAAGTGTTAATCGTATTTATCCTTGCGACGGAAATGAAACTTCAGGAGCTAAGTATTTTTTTGTATTTAATAACACTTCTTATTATTTTGATATGCCAAGTGTATCATATGGAGAGAAATTAAGTTTTAATACATCTACAAATAAGTTATATTGAGACAAGTTGGATTCAACAACTGTAGAAATTTCAACTAGCTCGACAGGAACAAGTAGCAATGAATTAACTTTTGCTTATCCTCCAAAATGGTCAGATGATTATATTAATATTGGGGCGGATGCAAGTAATGTAATATGTAGTGATGGACATAGTGTACAATATAAATTAAATAATTTGAGTGGAGATTATGTAGAAAAAACTGGTGATATTATGACTGGTCCTTTAACTACAACAGCTTTAACGGTTGGTAGTAGAAATAGCGGTACTGTTGGAACAAGATCTTTTTCACAAGGAAATTATAATATAGCTTCAGGAGAAAATTCTCATGCAGAAGGAACAGGAACATCTGCTTCAGGATATAGCGCTCATGCAGAAGGAAGTTATACCAATGCATTAGAAGATAGTGCTCATGCTGAAGGAAGTTCAACTCGTGCAGCAGCACTTTATTCTCATGCGGAAGGAAGTTCAACTGTAGCTAGAACAAGATCACAACACGTTGAAGGAGAATTTAATGTTATTGATACGACAGGTTCTCAAACAATGAGAGGAACTTATCTTCATATTGCAGGTAATGGAACTTCAGCAACTCTTTCAAATGCACATACATTAGATTGGGCAGGAAATGCATGGTTTGCAGGAGATGTTTATGTTAAATCAAATTCTGGGACTAATAAAGATGAAGGTAGTAAAAAATTAGCAACAGAAGATTTATTAATAGCAAAAGAAAATATTATTAATAAGGTAACAACTCTTTCTGAATATTCAACAGATACTGAATATCCAAGTGCAAAAGCGGTTTATGATCAAATTAATGCAAAAATTGCGACAGCATATAAACCAATGGGTTCTTGTAGTTTTGAAAATTTACCAGCATTAGTTGCTGCTAATGAAGGATACGTTTATAATATTACAAATAATTTTATAACCACTATTGATTTTATTGAGGGAGCAGGAAAAAATTATGTTGCGGGAACAGATGTAGCTATTATAAATAATGGTACTGCAGCAAATCCAATTTATAAATATGATATTTTAGGTGGAGCAGTTGATTTAACTAATTATGTTGAAAAAGCTGGAGATGTTATGACAGGAACGCTAACAATGACTGGCTTAACAGTTGGATCGAGAAGTAATGGCCCCTTTGGAGCAAGATCTGTTGTAGAAGGAGACAGTAATAGTGCTAGAGGGACAAATTCTCACGCTGAAGGATATAGAACAGGAGCCTATGGAGAAAACTCGCATGCTGAAGGCGCTACTACTATAGCTAGTGGTAATTGTTCTCATGCTGAAGGCGGTGATACTGTAGCTTTTGGTCTATCTTCACATGCTGAGGGTGAGGGTACTAAAGCGTCAAGAAAGACACAACATGTTGAAGGTGCATATAACATAGAAGATACTTCAGGAACTACGTCATCATCAAAAGGTGATTATATACATATTGTTGGAAATGGTACTGGAGCTAATGCACGTTCAAATGCACATACAATAGATTGGTCAGGTAATGGTTGATTTGCAGGAGATGTTTATACTGGTTCAACATCAGGAACTAATAAAGATGCTGGTTCAAAGAAATTAGCAACAGAAGAATATGTTCAATTAAATGGAGGAAAAATTGATAGTATCAGTGCAAATGGTATTGCACAAACTATTGATGAAGATAAAAATGTTGATTTAACTATTCCTATTATTACTTATGGAATGACAGATTTAACACCAGGAATTTCTCCTTTAGATGAAGGAACTTTTTATTTTGTTTATGAATAAAAATTTGATTTTTATGAAAATATAATATATAATATATTATAAAAGATAAAGGCGGTGAAAAAATTTAAATGGCAAAAAAGGTTTATGTGGGCGCAAATATACAAGCAATAACCCTTACAAATATATTAACAAATGGAAGTTTAGCAAGCTCTAGCACTCGGATGAACAATAAGTGATAAAAATACTTTTACTCAAGGAAGTGGATATGTAAATATAAAATGTACTGAAAGTAGCACTGGAACTTGCCCTAATTATCAAGTTCATACTACGATATCAGGAAACACTTCAGAAACAAATCAAAAAATTTATTATCAAGCGAAAGTAAGGGGAAAATCAACAAACACTTCTTTTCCTCGAGTTTATGAAAGATATTATAAAAATGGTGAAAGTACAGCTCTTTTTTGAAATGCTTATAGCATAGATGGAAAAAATGGAACTGCTTTGAATGATGGAAAATGGCATACAATGAGTGGATATGTATCAACCTATATTTCTGAATCTGAATATAGAAATTATGATAGAATTGCTTTTGGTATTAATGACTCAACAGAAAATGATACCATGGATGCGAAAGAATTTATGATTATAAATTTAACTGAAGCTTTTGGAAGAGGAAATGAACCAAATAAATTATGGTGTGATAATAATATTTCTTTTTTTGAGGGGACAACTATAATCCATCAATCAGTCCCTGGGCAAGGAACAGCGGCGGCAATTAAAAATATATATGTAGGAATTCCAAAAAATTGTAAATTAGTTTCATATATTGAAAGCACGGGTACTCAATATATTGATACTGGAATTCTTTTTAATAGTAATATCAATGCTTATTTAGATTTTTCTGATTGTTCTGCTGCTTCTGCTGAAAGTGGATTTATTGGAGCTTATCAAAATAATGTAGGAAGTTTATTATTTGGAATTTATAAGTCTTCTTCTAACTATTATTTTAGATTTTCTTATGGAGGTCCTTGAAATGGAGATATGATATCAATAGATTCTAATCGACATAATATTTGATTAAATCAAGATGGAATAAATAAATTAGATAATACTGTTTTAGCTACAGAATCAGATGTCTCTACTTCATTAAATTCTAATAAAAATGGTTATATTTTTTGAACTAATGGAGGGACATCCTATAAAGGAAGCTTTAAATTATATTCTTGTAAAATTTGAGAAGAAAATATTTTAGTTAGAGATTTTCTTCCTATTTTAGATGAAAATAATATTCCTTGTCTTTATGATAGCATTGAAGGAAAATTTTATTATAATGCAGGAACAGGAACATTTAAATATGGATATGAAATAAATAATGATAAAAAAGTTTTAACTGGAAAAAGTTACACTCCTATTGAATATGCTCAATCAACAGGAGCTCAATATATTGACACAGGATTTAAACATAATCAAAACACTAGAATGATTGCAGAAATAGAGCTTTTAGGTGGTAATGCATGGATTAATATTTTTGGTTCTTGAGGCAACACAAATAATGGTGATAGACGTATGATGGGCATACAATGTAACACAGATGGTATGGGGTGCGTTTCAGCATATTATGGCAATGGTTTATATAATAAATGGACTGGTGTAACAGGAAAAACGACATTTGATTTTAATAAAAATGTCTATACAATTAAAGGAACTTCACATACATTTACAGCGGCATCATTCCAATCATTATACAATGACTATATATTTACAGCGTCTGGTTATAGTGGCGGACCTGAAACTGGTTGTGCCCAAAAATTATATTCATTTAAAATATATGATAATGGTAGACTTATTAGAGATTATATACCTGTTAAAGATGAAAATGATATAGTATGTTTATTTGATAAAATTAGTAATAATTTTTATTATAATCAAGGGACAGGAGATTTAACGGCAGGCCCTGTAACAGGTCAAACTGTTTTGGTAGGGTATGAGCCTTTAAATTATATTGAAAGTAATGGAACTCAATATATCAATACTAATTTTTATGCAAATAATAATACTCACATACAATTAAAAGCAGTCCCAACAAAATTTGAAGAAGAGTGACAATGTATCTTTTCAAGTAAAACGGCATACCAACAAAATGAATATGTATTACAGGTACATCGAACAAATAATAATTGATATTCTTCGTATGGAACAAACGATAGTAGAGATGTAAATATAGTATTAGGAAAAGAATACATTTGTGATAAAAATAAAAACATTACAAATATTAATGGAACAACAATGACTTTAGATTCAGCTACTTTTACCGCAACTCACCCAGGATATATATTTGCAGATAATGAAAATGGGGCTTGTCATTTCTGAAGAGGAAAACTTTATTATTTAAAAATATATGATGATACAACATTAGTAAGAGATTTTATTCCAGTTTTAACACAAGAAGGAATTGTTAGCTTATATGACCAATTAAATAATAAATTTTATGTTAGTGAAACAAATAATTTAATAGCAGGAACTTCAGAATTTAATACTTCTGTAGCAAGAAAAGTTAGAAGAGGATATGTAGGGGTTAAGAATCAATATCAAGAGTTAGAATATTTAGAAAGTACTGGAACTCAATATATTAATACAGGAATTATTCCTACTCAAAATACAAGAACTAAAATAGCATTTCTATTAACTAGTGGCACACAAGGTGAATATGCAGGAATGATGGGATATCAAAATGCAGATGGTAGTGGATCCAGTAACTATCGTCTTGGTAATGTTCCTGGACGCAATTTTCAATTTAATGGAGGCTCTAGTTATATAGTAGCAGAAAATACAGAAAGATTTAAATATTATGTTGCTGATTGTTCTATGAACAATTTTATAGTTAATGGAATTTCTCATTCAAGTTCTGGGCAAACCTGAGGAACTGCATCAGGCCCTATCTATTTATTTGGAAGATATAGTAGTGAATCTTCAGGAGTTTTATCTTCAACTTTATGTTCAGCAAGATTATATTATTGTAAAATATATGAAAATAATGTTTTAGTTAGAGATTTTATTCCTATTTTAGATGATAATAATATTCCTTGCTTATATGATAAAATTACTTATAAACGTTTCTATAATATTGGAACAGGAACTTTTAATTATGGATACAAACTTGATAAGCCAAAAGGTACTATTTTAGAATATATTGAAAGTACGGGTACTCAATATATAGATACTAATTATAAAGCAAATGATAATACATCAATAGAAATGATAATTAAATTTAGTACTCTTTCGAGTGGGCCAGATGGATTTTGATGTAGTCGTGAAACTTCAGATATAAATAGTTACACACTATATAAAACAACAAATCGTTATTTAGGTCGTTATGGAGCTAATGAAGAAAGTATATCTTTTACTCCACAAACGGATATATTATATACTCTTAAGCAAGAAAAAAATAAATTTTATATTAATGGGGTTCTTATGGCAATCTATCCTGATGCTACTTTTAATAGCCCTAATAATTTAATATTATTTGCTTTAAATAATGCTTCGTCTTCAAATCCAGACGTGCAAAGTTTTGGTGAATTTAAATTATATCAATGTAAAATTTGAGATGGAGATACTCTTGTAAGAAATTTAGAACCTGCTTTGGATTATGATGGAATACCTTGTTTATATGATTGGGTTTCTCAAAGTTATTTTTATAACAAAGGAACAGGACAATTTTTATATAGTTATAATTCATCTACGACATCTTATAAAAGCACTGGGAAAAAATATACTCAATTAGAGTATATTCAATCAACTGGAACCCAATGAATTGATACTGGTTTTAATGTAACTCCAAATACAAGATTAACAATGTCATTACAGCATACATCATTTACAGTACAGGATAGATTTTTTGGTTCTTATGATTCTAGCGGATTATTTTTCTGTTCTTACATAAATGGTACAAGTGAATATGCTTTCGCTTATCAAAATAATGAGGGTAATTGAATTGATACTAATAAAGATGCAAAAAATAATTCTACTTTAAATATTGATTTTGATGGAAAAAGTAAAAAATATAAATTATCTGGAGCAGTGTCATGTAGCGAAGATTTAACGCGTTATACTGCAACATTAGGTTGTAAGCAAACTTTAGCTTTATTTGGAGGAAAAGTTAATTCCGGTGCTATTGCAGGCCTTGCTAAAATGAAATTGTATTATTGTAATATATATAATGATGGTGTTTTAGTAAGGAATTTTATTCCTGTTAAGGATGAAAACGGAGTTGCCTGTCTATTTGATAGAATTAGTCAAAATTTCTTCTATAATGCAGGAACAGGAACGTTTACTGCTGGGCCTGAGACTGGAATTACTATTCAAACAGAATATCAACCAATTAATTATATAGAAAGTACTGTTTCTGGACATCAATATATTAATACAGCAATACAAGGTGCTACAAAAATTGAAATGAAAATGAAATTTAAAAAATTAAATCCTGATGGCTCTGATGGTAATAATGCTCTAATCTGAGCAGAAAATTCAGCAGCTCCTTGAAATGCTAATGGAATTAGATATGCACTGTATGGCAGTACGACAGAAGACCAAAGATGACAAATTGCTGGAGGAACAACTTTTTATTATAATTTTCCAAATATGGATACTGAATACATCTTAGAAGGAGATACTTCAGTTGCAGATGATACTATAAATTATTCTTTAAAAATAAATAATGAATTGGTTATTTCTGGAAGTAATACTGCAGCTTTAACATCTAATCCATTATATTTATTTGCAAGTAATCAGAATGTTTTTCCAAAACAGTATTCAATTATACAGTTATATTACTGTAAATTTTGAGATGAAAATAATAATTTAATAAAAAATCTTATTCCAGTTTTAAATTATAATGGACAACCTTGTTTATATGATACTATTGAAAATAAATTTTATGAAAATTTAGGTCAAGACAAATTTGTTATAGAAAATACTTCTAGTACAAAAGTAATAACTCCTGGAATAGCAAGAGAATTTTATCATGTTCCAAGATATACGACATTTACGAGTTCAATAGCACCAACAAGCTGAAGTGGGTCAACTACAACGGCAAACGCGGAATTTTCATCATCAAACTCATATGGTACTTGGACGTGTAAGATGGATAAACAAGCATACAATTCAACATATGTATGCTGAAAAGCCTTTGATAATGACACATCAACATATACTAGACCATCTTCAACAATTACCAACTGGGTACGAATAATATTACCTACAAATATTTCAATATGTCCTTCTAAAATTAGTATAAGAGTTGCGTATTTTAGAAATGGGTCTTATATTGAAGGATATAATGCAGAAAAAGGTGTGTGGCAAAAATTATATACACATTCTGCAAATATTAGTGGAACGGCAACAGATATTACAGCTAATATATCAACCGATCAATATTTTACACAGTTTGCCGTTAATGCGCAATACTATTCAAATTCAGTTAGATTATATAATTTTAAAATAACAAATGGAATAGTAGCAGATGATAGATTATAATTTTTAAAGGAGGATATTATATATAATGGTATACGCAGAATTATATAATAAAAGAAAAACATATTTTTTCCAAGATAGTCATTATGCAACTTATGAAGCTTTAAAAGCTTTATTTCCTGCAATAGATGATTTGGCGCAAATAGTATTTACAGATTATACTGGACAAATAATTATATCTATTGAGCCTTTAAATTTAAAAAGGACTGAGCTTGAAATAAGTCCAACTTTAACAAATGAAGATGCAGTCCTTGCAATCGTAGAAAAACTAAATAACCCTGATGAAGAAACTTTAGATCAAACTCGTATTGCAGATGCTTTGGAAGATTTAGTTGTTCTTAATATGCCAGATGAGGAGGTAATTGAATAATGTTTGAAAAATTAAAGAAAAGATATGATGAAGGCAGAATTTCAATTGCCATGTTAAGAGTATATGTTCGCAAAGGACAAATTACTCCAGCTCAATTTAAAGAAATAACTGGCGAAGAATATTAAAATAAAAATTTTTTGATTTTTAAAAAAATTTTTGATATAATAAATATATAAAATAAATGAAAAATGTTTATTTTATAAGTACAAAGTTTCCACCTAAACTTATTAGATTGAAGTCAATTAGAATTGCAAACGGGCAAACTTTGTTAAAAAGTTTGCCCGTTTTTTTATATTCTAAGAACAGAAAAGGAGTGAGTTAAATGGATACAAGAAATGATAGTTTAGCTCCTGTTCAAGGCGATGCAGAAAATCAAAGAAAAGAAGAAGATTTTGCATAGCAGAAAGGAGATATTCTAATGAATGTTAAAAGAGGAATTGATATCAGTGCTCATAATGGAGATATCGATCTTGCCGCTTTAAAATCACAAATTGATTTTGTAATTATTAGAGTAGGATTTGGTACTTCAGGAACAATTGATAAAAAATTCAAACGAAACGCGGATCTGTGTAAGACGTTAGGTATTCCTTTTGGATTCTATTGGTATTCTTATGCTTTAGGAGTTGTAGGTGCAGAAAAAGAAGCATATGCATGTTTAAAAGCAATTGCACCTTATAAAGATAGTTATACTATGGGTGTATGATTTGATATGGAAGATGCAGATGGATACAAGAGAAGAAATGGAATGCCATCTAATCAAGTTTTAAGAAACATTTGTGCAAGATTTTGTAGTGTAGTAAAAAATGCTGGTTATTATACAGGTATTTATGCAAGTCAAAGTTGGTTTAATAATCAACTAAAAGGAAATGAAATCACTGAGTATGATAAGTGGGTTGCACAATGACCTACATTCGGAGGCAATCAAAAAGGTTTGAATGTAAAGCCCGAAGATAAAACTGGCATTAATTTATGGCAATTTACTTCATTTGGACAATTTAAAGGTTATTCTGGTAGATTAGATACTAATTATGCTTATAGAAATAATTTTACTTATAATTATGTTGTTCCTCAAAAGAAAACTAATGCGGAAATTGCACAAGAAGTATTAGCTGGAAAATGGGGAAATGGTGAAATTAGAAAAACAAAATTAACCGAAGCTGGATATGATTATGCGGCTATTCAAAGTGAAGTAAATAAATTATTAAATCAACCTATTCAACCTAAAAAATCTATTGAGGAAATTGCTCAAGAGGTTTTAGATGGTAAATGGGGAAATGGTTCAGAAAGGAAAAGTAAATTAGAACTTGCAGGTTATGATTATAATGCAGTTCAAAAGAAAGTAACTGAACTATTAAACAAAAAGAAAAAGAAATCTGTTACTGAAATTGCTAAAGAAGTTATTGCAGGCAAATGAGGTAATGGAGCAGAAAGAAAGAAAAAATTAGAGGCAGCTGGATATAACTATATAGAAGTACAAAAGAAAGTTGCAGAGCTAGTAAAAAGTAAATAGGGCGGCAATCGCGTCCCAAGATTTTAGGACGCCTCCAAGAATCCCGGGACCGAGCTCCCGCGAAGGAGTTAATTATTATGGCATATAATCCAAATAATTTTTATGGTCAAAGCAATCAGATGATGAATCAATTGTTAAGACAAAGGGATAATATTGATAGCCTGATAAATCAATATTCTCAACCTTTCTTTACGTCACCTCAGGCGCCTGTCCAAAATATAATAAATACAAATTCTACTTCCCAAGTCGAAATGGAAGCTAGATATTTAAAAACAGGTGAAAACGTAAATGACATTTTAATTAATAATAAGACTCTCTTTATAGATGAAAATAATTCTAAAATCTATATTAAGGATGTCAATGGAACAATAGCAAAAAGCTATGATATTGTAATTCCTAAAGATGAAAAGGATTTAAAAATTGAAGAGCTTGAAAGCAAGCTTAAAGAATTGGAGGCAAAAGTAAATGATAAATTTACAGAACCTATTAGGTCAATTAACAATGTCGAACAATCCAATGCAGATGTTGACAAGTCTACTAAGTCCCCAACAACAACAGTTATTAGGACAAATACAAAGTCAACCTAAAGAGCAACAAGCAGAATATATAGCCAACTTATGTAATCAGCGTGGAATAACAAAAGATGATTTATCTAAATTAATTTCTATGTTACCACGTTAATTAATAAAAGTCTAAGGTAGACTTTAAAAACCTAATATTAAACTAAGGAGGAATGTTCGATGGAAACAGGTTCAGGTATGTCAGCAGCAGATGTAATTGCTCTAACCAAAAATAACTATGGCGGTTTATTTGGTGGAGAAGGCGGAGTAATGGGTATTTTTGCTCTAATCATTATTTTCATTTTATTATTTGGAGGTAATGGAGGATTTTGGGGCAATAATAATGCATCTACCGCACTAGGTATGGCAGATTTACAAAATAGTTTATACTTCCAAAGTCAAGACGCAACACTTAGAGGTTTAGCGCAAGGACAATGTAATTTAACAGACACAATTTTAACATCTAATTACAACAATTTAGTTGCAATGAAAGATATCCAACAACAAATATCTAACAGCATTGCTGCTATTGGTAATCAAGTCGCAGAACAAGGAAATATGACAAGGTCATTAATGCAACAAAATTATATTAATGAATTGTCTGATAAGTTGCAAACAACAAGAGATGAGTTATCTAATCAAAGACAAACTTCTGCTCTTGCCGCAGATATTCAAAATTCAAC